>ULUY01004519.1_pt1 | contig 30099 bp, 28 predicted proteins | sample 1959031 | NCBI WGS metagenome assembly ULUY01 (sample SAMEA4835774, study PRJEB28245) | human gut metagenome | biome: gut microbiome; material: fecal sample | place: Denmark | collected 2008
ATTATTGGGCAAAAAAAGCATTCAATTTCCGCAGTGTATTCACGCTTGTCCCCGTCAGTTTATACACATTCCTGAGCGAATATCCCTTCTTCAATAGACGGATTTCCTCTGCATACTCTTCTTTCATAGCTTCGTCGGATTTTCTATAGCCTTGCTTACGTCCGACAATTCCACCATTTGCACGGAAGTTCTGATAACCGCTATCCATTCTCTCCTTAATGGTCTTCCTTTCCATGCGTGCTACTTCAGCCAAAATGGTAATAAGGAATTGGCTCATAGGATTTACTTTGCCGTCATCGGTAAGGGTCTCAATATTGTAATTCTGAATGTAGAGGCTTATTCCTTTGGAATTGAGCATCTCAATTACTTCAAGCACCTGCAATGTATCACGCCCCAATCTTGACAACTCCGTAACCAACACCTTATTTATATGGTTGGCCTCCACATATTCCACCATTTTTAGTAATTCTATGCGTTCAGAATTTCGCTTTGCACCTGATACCTTCTCCGCAAAAGAAGCTGCTATTTCCCATCCGTTACGTTCTGCCAATGCCGTAAGTTCATTGATTTGTCTGTCATAATCCTGTATGTTGGTTGATACTCTTGCGAATAATACTACTTTCATATCTGAATTGATTTATAAGTTATTTGTCATACTGCAAAGTTAACTATAACATCATGCTTTGCCAAAAATAAACGGCCAACTAAAGTTAATTACATATACTTTGATTGATATTTCATATCAATTCCTTATCTTTGCAAACAAATGAATAGAAGTATGGAATGTAACTTGAGCAACAGAGTGAAAGAATTGTGCCGTCAAAAGGGCATTCAGTTGAAAGACTTAGCATTAAAAATGAAGATTGCCCCTGAAAGTCTTAGTCGGGCAATTAACGGGAATCCTCAACTATCTACTATTTCAAGCATAGCCTCAAGTTTGGAGATTCCCATTTCAGAACTATTTGCTGTCAAAGAGTCAATCCCACTGAATGCCATTATTGTATGCGAAGGCAAAACTTATATGGCTCAAACTTTATCTGAATTGAAGCTACTTGTAAATGAAATAGAGCGTGAATATACCAATCTTGAATAAATATACTATGAATAAAGTCAAACTAAAATATGACCCTAATCTGTCTATACGAGAAAATGCCATAAGATGTGGTGTGTCCGAATCGGCCGTAAGAAAATATATCCGTACCAACGGAATTGACCGTAATTATGACAACAAAGTTGCCAAGAAGAGAGCTATACTTGCATTGAGGAAAGAACATCCTGATATGCCGTTGACTGAGATGTCCCGTAGGTTAGGTTACGCAGTCAATACCATTAAAAAGTATCTTAATTCGGGGGAAAATACGTCAGATATTGATACTCAAAAAGTATCAACTTTTGATATATCAAACCATAAGTTTATCATCAAAAGTGTGTCGGACAATCAAACGGAAATTCTATTGAATATATTGAGGTTGCATGTCCGTAGAGAAACCTTCGACTGCGATTTGACCTATAGCAAAGGAATATTCTACCAGCACATATCTCAACCTAAACTAAAATTTGACAAATACCCCTTAGATGATTCAATTATGCCATTGGAAAAAGCTATGAACATAGAAGATGCCTCCTTGCACTCCATAGTAATAGACCTGCCTTTTATTGTAAAGGACTACAACAGTGCAAAGACCTCTATGATAGCACAACGCTTCAATTATTTTTCTTCTGTGGAAGAACTATATGAAACCAATGAGGCTATGATGTCTTTGGCATTTAGGAAGTTACATAAGAATGGATTCCTCGTTATGAAAACTATGGACTTCGTGTATGGTATCAATCAGTATTGGGTAAGCAACTTTGTACAAAACAAGGCCAAGGAGATAGGATTTGTTTTGTGTGACACCTTTATTTTGATTTCCAAGACAAAGATTCTCACAACCAAAGGCGAAAAACAACACTTTGCCCGTAAGTTCCATTCTTATTTCTTTGTATTCCGTAAAGGAAAGAAACATATAAAATGAGCCACTTCCATTTTGGATATGAAGCGGCAAAAATGAGCAGAGTGTAATATAATCCTTTCAATTCATTGTTTCATTATCATTTTTAGGCTTACCTCCATTGAATCGCCAAATGGTAATAATGATAGCCAAAATAAAGGCAACCCAAGAGAATAGAGAAATAATAGCATCTTGAAGCCATTCTTTCCGTGTTACGTTTGACAACTGTTTGTTGTGGTCAAATTGATACTCAAACCAAATAATATGCAAAGCTGCCGCAGTTACGCCAAGCAAATATATTCCTAATATGTTCATTTGATTTTGAATTAATTATTAGATAAAACGAACTCGGTTATTTCTGATAAAATTTTATCCAAATCTCTAAAAGACAATCCTATCGAGCTTTCTGCAAGCTTGGGAACTAGTGAAGAGATACATTCAAGAGCAAAGTTATCCAAGTCCCATTTCCTTTGTTCCATTTCTTTCTTATTTGCGCTTAATAGAGGTTGATACTCTTTATTTGTCAAGCCTCCCTGACGTAATTTTCTTTTTAAATCCCGATTCTTCCTGTCAAGCTCTTCTTTTCTGTTTTGAAGGTTCTCTTCTCTAAGACGGAACTCTTTGTAGAAAGCCGTTATCTCATCTTTTTTCAGTTGGAAAAGGGCGAAATGCCATTCCTTCTCGTAGTTGTCACGTTCTTCTTTCAGCCTTTCATAGCTTTGCTTCCAATCCTTGAGTTGGGTGTTGAGCAGTCTGACCTTAGCTTGTTGATGGAACTGCTTTATGCTTTCCTTGTAAAACTCTTCTGTTGTCTCACGCTTCAAGATGTCTATGACTTCGGGCAAGGTATAGGCTTGGTAGAGCTTCTTAGGCTCGTGATAATCCGCCAATATGTCGGTAAACTTCGGCCAAAGTTTGATAAAGAAAGGCACTCTCACAGTTTCCGTCTTACCGTCTTCCGTAACCCTTGAGCAAAGGTTGCCCCCACTGAGCGGACTGCCCGAAACGTACCATATCAAGGACATAGCATCGTCCTTTTCGTCAAATAAGACCGAATAAGGGGCGTTTATCCACCATTCAATATAGACTCCCAACGTGGCTGTTTGGAAGGCACCAGAGTACGCCAAACCGTTCCTGACGCATAACGGCGTGAGTAGTATCCTGCTGTCATTCAGAATGCGCTCACGGTTGGCCAAGATAAGAAAGGCGTTGTCGGTAAACATATTCCTCAACGCCAACTCTTCTTCATCGGTAAGTTTTGGCTTTTGAGGCTTCTTCCTGATGCTGAAATATTCCCCTGTAGTGTCAAATATAGGCGTTTCCTTGCTTTCTTCCATTACTGGATCCTGCTTCCGATAACCTTGTATGACCCTGCCGTCTTGCAACCGTATTCCATTCTCTATGATATTGTTATTCTCGTCCATATCCTTAAAATTTTAATCGCTCATCTTGCTGTAATCGGGTATTATCACATCATCCCCGCTATCATATCGCAAAGTTACTTGTGTTGCTTCATTATTGAGATTCCACATATCCGCCGCCCATTCATAATTGCGAATGAACGGCAATTTGTATAGCTTGTATTGGGATATCCATCCCATATATTCCCATAATTGGGCTTGTAATTCAGGCGTGAGCACGTCCTTGTGCTTCCCGTGTAGGCAATAGCGGTTCGCCTCAAAGCAAACGCACGTCTCAAACCTTTCTCCTTGCGTTTCTGTATCCCGTATGTGGAAATGGGGCGTGGTTTCTTCATCGTCTGTCTCTACAAAGATTTCATACTCGTCATTATCACCCAAATACCCGATACGGGCTATATTCTCATTGTATTTGTACAACACTTTGAAATACTCTTTCACCAACGGCACATCCTGCTCCAACCGCTCCACGAAGTTGACAATATCCTCATCGTCCGTACACTCAATCTTATTATATCCGATACTCTGGAAATATTCTTCCGTACATTCCTGAATGGCTTTCCAATCCATCTCGTCAATGCAGCCGATAATCCAAGACCTGTCATCCCCATCCCTCAAGGCGCATTTCAAAGCAATGGACTTGACTATTGCCGAATGCTTCTCGCAAGCCACATCCAATTTGAGGTACATATTTCGGATGCTTCCAAAGCGTTTGATAAGCCACGACTTCAAAGGAGTGGGCGACCATTGCGACCAAAAGCGTTGAGTCAGTGCCGTGCTAATGTCGTTCAGTTCTACATATTCGTAATCGTTATCATCACAGATGTAACACAAATCCGCTGTGCTCTGTCTTAGAAATACTTTCTTAGCCATAATTTCTATTTATTCCTCTACGATTTCAAAATATTCTTTCACCAACGGCACATCCTGCTCCAACCGTTCAAGGAAACCGACAATGGTGTCATCGTCCGTACATTGAAGACTCTTGTAACCGATGCTTTGGAAATATTCCGTCAGACATTCCTTAATCTTGACCCAATCGACCTTGTGATCCTCATACATCCGTTCCACATCATCCAACAGATTGCATTTCAAGGAAAGGGACTTCACCACAGGGCTATCTTTCTCGCAATCCACTCTCAAATAAAGGTACATCTGCCTGAAAGTAATCAATCTTTTCAAAAGAAAGGTTTTCAATGGAGAAGGCGACAGATAAGGCAGATAGTAATTCGTTATCGCTTTATTTATAGGGTTGAGATCCAGTATGTCATAATCATCAGTACCCCAAAATCGATTCTCCACGCTTTTCTTGAGTATCGTTTTCATATCATTCAGTTATAGGTTTAACAAATTCTTCTTCTATCAGCTTGATTGCCACTTGCAGCACCGATGGGGAGAGGGACAACGGCATAATCCCGTGCTTATCCAATAGCTCGTAGAAATACTCCTTGACATCCCTGTCTAACATCTCGCAATGGAAATCGAGCAAGGCTGTTTTGTCCGCATCCGCTCCCTGTCTGAATGGGGCAACTTCTTCTTTCAACTGCTGCACCTTTTCTTCGTAGGGCAACCATTCATCCAACAGCTTCTTATACTTGTCATAGTCGTAAAGTATATCTTGGAATTGCTCATACAGTCTGCCAAGCTCCCACTGTGCCCTGCCTTTGATGCTTTCCAAGGAATAGCCATCGTCATTGTTGCGGAAATATTCCGCTTTGGCCAATCCTTTGTAGGGCTTCTCCATTGTAATGGAATAGGTGGAGGGTGGGATAACCCTGCAAGTCCCCTCCAAGGTTATTCCCCGATACTGCTTTTCAATCTTGAATGTCTCGATTCTCATAACGCCTCCTCTCCGTCAAAAGTCTGCAATTCTCCGAACAGGTAGATTTGTTTCTCCCTCAACAAGTCATAGTCAATGGGCGGGGCGACCTCGTTCAGCAAGGCAATCTGACACAGCTTCAGCACCTTGCCCATATTGTTTTGCCCCTCGTAGTGTCCGACAGTGTGTATCCTTGCCTTATCCTTCTCCAACTCTTCCAAGTATTCAGGCTTGAGGAAAGGTGCATGTTTTTCTTGAAACCTCAACTGATTCTCAAATTCTTTCAGTTCATCGTTCTTTGCGCCCCACACCAAGTCCAGATTATGGCCATTGATTCTGCCTCTGGCCTTGTTGCTGTTCTCAATGATGACGGCATCCTTGGGCAGCGAAAGGAGCAAGTCCCTGAAGGCTGCATTGCCCACGCACTTCTGCCACACCACATAGAGCATCCATTGCAGGCGGATTTCTTCCCAATCCTCACGAATGTATTCCTTATACTTGTTCTTAATGAACTTCTTGGAAACGAAGCCGTTCTTTTGCTCCAGCAACTCTTGCTGTATCTCTGCATGTGCAGGCGTATTTAATGAGAATTCTCCGCATAGGTAGGCTGATTCACTGGTGTGGAAGATATGCCCACAGAAAGGGAAAGAATAGCCTCCACAGAGGTTTCCCAAACTGAGGATTATGCCGTCCCTCTCGTCCGTAGATTTACGGAAAGCCCAACAGTTCAGTTTGCTTGCATCGTATGTTTCCATACGTCCAAGCACGATATCCTCGAAAAGCGATTGATAAGAAAAATCGGGACGATTGTCCCCATTGTTTGTAAAGTCGTTCATATTGTTTATTTTTAATTGTTGTTAGACAATTCACATCGTTTTTACCACCGTAGCCACAATATGCGGGCTCGGTTGGCGCGTACTGAAACGCTCGGGATGTTTCGGGCGCAAAGATAAGGTTACGGAAAGGCGGTACGCAAGTTTCGTAGGCTAATTTGTGTTAACTACAATTTATCCATAACACCTTTCCTCTAAATTAACCGCATAAAATTTTTGTTAAATACAGCCCGCCTTCATATTAGTAAATAAGAAATGCCTATTTTTGTTTTTTATTAATGGGTAGGTAAAAAGGAGTATATCATATATGACGAAAGATAGATTTAAAGAAGCCTTGGACTATATCAGCCAATACGATTATGTGGCAGAATTGAAAAACATCACTCCAAAGGTGACAAAGGACTTTGCAGAAGTATCTTTGATACTTGTCACATCCAATGATGAAATCGAGTATGGAGATTACCCTTGCAAGAAGAGTTTAAAGAAACAATTTCAAAAAGAGCTTTATCCCATACTGATAGAAGATGGTTTCCTTGACGAAAAAGGTAAGGCATTAGAAGAAGTTACCGAAGCAAAAGCATGGAAAGTTTACTTGAACTTGACAGACGGAGATGATGTCTATGCCAGCATCCATCTCTTTGACTATACGGAAGAAGACGTGAAGTTTGTCGGTGAATCCGCTAATTACCTATAAATGTTGATAATAACATATTGGATAGATTTTCTCTACATCTATTGTAGTATTGATGGTCGTTCACAAACATATCATTCTTTTGGTAGTTGTATGGGCATTTTATCTATTTCTAAATCATACTTTTTATTTAATTTCCATCTCACGTAACAAAAGCGTATGCCGTGAGGAAACAAAGTGTATTTGCATCCATACAAGACTTCATAGACATATTGATGTATCATCTCGTGAATCAAAACATTCTTCAATGTCTCATTCGTCCATCTGACATACTTGCTTATCCATATCTCACACCGTTTCTTGTCCACATGGCAACTACCATAAGGCTTCTTTGCCATAATGAATTTAAATAATGGCATTTTTAGTTTGTTCTGAAAATACAAATCGTTGTATTCTGCAAAACGCTTTTTCAAGTCATCCTTTGTCATTTCAATCATATTTCATTTTTATCTTTTGAAATACCATTCATTAGCTTGCCTGAGAGAAACTAAATCAAACAGGATGACTTTCCGTTCTTTATCCTTATTAGGGAGAATTTGAGTCTTTATGGTACAAGCACAGCAACGTACCTCATCTATAAGGCATATTTTATTATTCTCTCTCTTAAATAAAAGTATCTGCTTTGCATTGTCGCGAATTGCCTTATTTCCCATGCTAAAGTATTGGTCATACTTCATGTCATCTCCTTCACCTACTATTTTGTAATGCAGGTGGATGTCTTGCTTATACTCTATGCTGACCAAATTTGAGGGGGTCAGAAGAATTGCAAGCACATTTTTTTTAAGAAGATATTTCCTTCTGTAAAACACGTTTTCAATATCCCAAACATCACCCAAATCAAGGGCATACTTTTTGTCATCGAAAGTGAAGCATACCTTGTCTTGCTGTGATGGCAGCATTGGCTTGTCCTCCATCTCAGGGCTTTCGGTTACACCATTATCCTCCACCTGCCAAACGGTTTCCGCACAGGCCTTACTGCTCTGGATGGTTGTCACTGAGCCAAGTGCCTTTTTAAGTTGCTTAATCAATGTATCTTCTTGTGCCCCTTCTAACGTAATGGGCACTATCCGAGTGGGTAGCTCAATTCCTTCAAAGAAATGCGCTTGTTCATAAGTCTTATAAAAAACGACCTTGTGCGTCTTATGTACGTATTCAGTAACTATTAAGCTGCTGCTTTTAGGGACAATCCAACAAATATGCTCTTTATACAATACGTCCGCACACTTCCTGTTGCATTGTAAATAGCCGTCACTTGTTATTTTCTCAGGCGTATCAATTGAAGTGCAATATTTTATGGAAGGAGGTAATTGATTCTTGCATTGAAAAGGCAGCTTCCCTTTCTGTAACTGTGTTCGATGCTTTTCCTCTTTTATCTTTAAATAAGGCTCTTCTATATTTGTTTGGCTCGTTTCTTCTTCGTTATGAACATCTATTGTTTTCTCTTGTATGTCTTGGGCATAAAGCGATCGGGATAGAACTTTCAAATCATTGACAGATTTCTCAAGGTCACTCAAAGATACCTTCTTGTCTTTTTCAGTATCGGTGTCAACCAACATATAAAAATCACCATCCCAATCGTAAAGCCTGATATTCTCCCAATCTAAACAAAGCACAGGTGAGCCATCCTTTTCATTAAATATGTGCCAGCCTGTAGAGCCATTCTCAGGCACATCAGGCGAAAGGTTGTAAAAGATATAATTCCTCTTAAACAAGAAATTCGGAACTTGCCATTGAGGGTTGCTTAGACTTTTGAATTTCTTGCACAAAAATAGTTCAAACCTTTTTTCCCTACGCTTTTTGCAAATGAGATATGGAGAATCCGCACATTCTTTAATCGAATCATAAGTTGAGGAATGATATTCAATCTTATGCACTTTCTCATTATACCTCCAAATGTACATACCACCATCAACACGATTTACTATGAAACAGTTATAATTGAGTTTTCTACCTAAAGTCCATCCTTCTTTTAGTTTATACCCGTATTCTACTTTCCATAAGGTTTTTCGCATATAGACATTGTAGTACAGCCATTTGCCTCCGTAAGTTTTTATAGGACGCACCCCATTATATTCTTCTCCAATATACCCACATACATGTTCTTTGTCTATATATCCGTCTTCATAGAACACATAGGCATAGTTGTGGTCGCTTCTGTATGCCACAAACGACAAACTATCTTCAGAGTAATATTCAGTTTTTTTGAATAGTTTCCGATTAAATGCGTAAGTCTGCTTTTTGGTATTGTACAGATAGAAATCGTTCATCTGGGCATCAGGCCACAGAAGATAGTAGTTACTACCTTCTGTAAGCCATTCAATCTTGAAGAAATCAGCATCTAAGTTGTATTTCCCAAGATTCAGCGTATAACGTCCATTGCCAACAGGAACAATCTCCGCCATAAGACGATTATTCATACTCCGTGTTTTCTGTTGGTTCAATGCAATCTGCTGGTATATCAAATTTAGGTTCACCATTCAATAGGATAGTATATGTACCGTCTTCATCCCTTGCTGCAATTATACATTTGTATTCATTGAAAACTTCTGGGTCGCCTTTACTTGGCATCCTGTAAATGACTTCCGTTTTCTTTTTGAACTTACGTTCCTTGCCTAGATCTTTATAGTCTGAATCTGCTTCGTTATTCAGGACACTTTGGCACAAATCGTTCAAAGCATCTACAGTCTCAGGAGTAATGTTCGGACAAACTGAGGCTGTAATCACTCCCATATTATCAGTGATATATTCAAAAATCTGCTTCAACAGATGCTCATCCAAGGTTCTGCTTGTTAGATTCAAGTCGTTTGCATCATAGATGGCTACAAAACAATCATCCCGTTTCAATATGTCATTGCCATTGAACAATCTGCCTCCTCTATAGTTAATATCGTTCCTTTCAAAGGCTCTTTGCCGCAAGAAAACTTCAAACAATATCGTTGCAATATCTTGCCTGCTTACCCCTTGGGCATTCAATGAGGGGTGGAAGAATACAACTCCCGTTGTATTGAAGGAAGGTATTCTAAGAATCTTTGCATTACCATCGGAAGATTTATATCTAAAATATTCTCTTTTCTTATTATGATTCTCCCAATAGCCATATATGTTATAATATTCCTTGACACTTAGATTATAAATCTTTGCATCTCCAAAATAGATTGTCCTATACCTAAAATCTTTGTTGAAGTTAGGTATGATGTATCTTGATATTTGAGGTGAAGTAGACAAATAATCGTTCCATTCACGGGCTACGTTAATTTCCCTTTTCGAGAAATTGATATATCTGACTCTTTCCCGAATGTGTTTACCTTTGTATAAAGTGTTTCTTACAGCACCTTCATAGCCTTCAGTCACTACCTGTTCTCGTGTAATGCTCTCTTTGGGGATAAAATTCTTTTCCCCCTTTGCTGACAAAATCTTGTATATGTCAGAGATGAAGCGCAAGGGATAAGCTATTTGCGGTGCGCCTACCAAATTGTTTTCTTTTGCCAGATAATTCTCAGACTCTTGTCCTGTAAGAATGTCTTGGCACAACTTCGCAAATGAAGAAGGAAAACATCCTCCGTCATCGAATTGTTGGGCTTGATTAAATTCTTTTCTCCATTTAGCATATTCACAATAATCAGTATTTCCTACATGGCAGAGCGCATGATTGTTTTGCACAGTCTTGTCTTCCAAATACAAAGCTGGTTCGTAATTAGGAAGAACTTTGTCGATGTCATAGTTGTATTTCTGCTCATCAAAAAGGAGTTGTGAGGCAAAGGAATTTGTCTTTACAACAATCACATAACTCTTTTCACATCCAAATCGTCCTACACGGCCAATGCGCTGCATATAGCTGTTTTTGTCATAAGGCATATCTGCAATAATAGCTATATTCAGTCCGTCAATGTCGATTCCAATTTCTAAGGCACTGGTACTTATGATTCCTCTAAAGTCGCCTTTGTTCAGTTTTTCCGTTATAATATTGACAGATTCTGTTTCGTACCCTGCACGATATGGATATATGCCTGAATCTGTTTCATTATCCGAAACCATTTGTTCCAATTGGTGAGCCAATTCCCCTGCCCGTTGTCTTCCTTCCACAAACGTAATGCTCTTGGCATCATTCACAGTAGAAAAATCATACATCAAATTAACCACATCGGCATTGACATCATCCTGTTCTATAAAGTAGAATATCTTTTCAGCCATAGGAGATGCGTCTTGCTGAATGCCTATTTCTTCAAAGCCTGTTACCCCCGTTATGTTGAAGGAGTGTTCTACCGCATTGGGTAATGTGGCAGAAGCCGTTATATATTGGGCAAAGTCTTTGTCTTTCCTTAACAACCTGCGGATATTGTTGAAGCGGCGGAACAAATAAGCCGAGTTCGTGCCAAATACGCCTTTGAATAAATGTAGTTCGTCTATAATTATCAAGGAAATATTTTTAATAAAATCTTGTATGGCATTTCCTACAGTATTGTCATTCAGCCTTCCCAATAAGAAAGCGTGCATCACGTCAGGAGTGACTACTACAATTTGACTATTTTGCAAAACAGCTTTTCTTGCCTCAGAATCGGTAACGTCTCCATCTATCTTTCCTACTTTGAATCCTGTCTTTTCCCATCGTTCCAATTGCTGACGGTTCAGGGCTTTCATTGGGTAGATGGCTAAAATTTTAGTGTCAGGCGATTTTTTCAGTTTCTCGATGGCAATAATTTGGAAGATTTCTGTCTTTCCCGAACTCGTAGATGTGGTGATACAAAGGTTTTTCCCTTCTTTGGCTTTCTTGATAGCCAAATACTGATGTTCCCAAAGCGTATTTATATCTTTCCCTTTAAGGAATGAGATAGATTGCTTTGACAGGTTCAAATCCGAATAAGATACAGATATTGCATCCCGTTTGTCTTCCCTTTTCTCTTTACATATTTTGAAGCCATTGGCAATGATAATGCTTTTAATGTCTTTTTCATTCTTTACAGACAAAGATTCTTCCTTTGGAGTAATTTTTTCATCTTGACAGGATTTCACTTCATTGTTCACTAAAATCTCAGATGTTGTTTGTTCATAGTCCGTCCAAAGGTAATCTTCGACATTCAGGAATTTAGGCAATTCATTCCATAGGGCATCATTGAAATCTATCTTAGGAGAAGCCATATTCTCGATAGTTTCTACAACATTCGTCATATCCGATATACGAAACCAAGTACGGACTTTGGGAGAGAAGTTGAAATTATCCTCTGTAATGTTCCCTTTGAAAACTACAATTCCACTAACATGATAAGCATTTACTAAAGGAGAATTAAGTTCGTCTTTGAATTTATTGACTACGCTCCATTTGTTGTGATTGACCTGAACATAAGGATTCTTATTGCCAAATCCACCTTTGACAATCACCTCTGCACCTTCATCAGTGGTAATATGCCAATCTCCGAATTCTGAGGCGGTCAAACTTCCAGTATAGTTTTTGAACTCTAAGACAATGATGGCATCTCTTTTTATCAAGAGAGCATCCAATTCCCTCCCACCTATGATAGGGTTTGCCACCAATATATAATCATCCTTGCTTTTACTCAGTAATTTACACAAAGAACGGAACTGTTCCCTTTCATCTGTTGTCAGATAATTTGCATAGCGATAAACTTGTAAAGCCATAACAAAGGAAATATGCACTTTCGGCTCAACAAGTGCGGTAACATTTGATGTTGAGACACAATAAAAGAAGAGTGAGCCTACTTGTCCCCAATCATCCTTTGTGGTAGGCTTTAACTCGGAGTGCCCGTATAATGGATGACAGAAACGGCTCACTCCCTTGGCGTTGATATGCAAGAGTACATATATGACAACCAAGAGGGAGCGTTTCTCTGCCATTCCGATTATACGTTGAATTTCCGAGGTTCACCACAAACGGAATGAAGCCAAACGCTTCCAATACTATGTCTGCCAACAGCCTATACTTAGCCATTGACGCTGCAAATATAGCAAAAATCAGCCTAAAGTCAATAAAATGTGGCTTGAATATTTGGATATTTCATATTTTTGCATTATGAAAGCATCAAATATCACTGTTTATGGCCAAGAGCATCATTGCACTGAAGTATAATCCTTGTTTGTCCGTTGCTGAAAATGCGGAAAGATGCGGAGTGTCTGAATCTGCCATTCGGAAGTATATCCGTGCCAACCGCATTGACCGTAATTATGACAACAAAGTTGCCAAACAGAAAGCCATACTTGCATTGAGAGAAAAGAATCCTGCTATGTCATTAGCTGATATGGCTCGTAAGTTGGGCTTTTCAGTCAATACCATAAAGAAATACCTAACTTCGGAGGATTCTCCGTCAGAAATAGCTACCTGCAAGGTATCAACTTTTGATGTAAAAAGGAATGTGAACAATATAAAATCATTCTCGTTTTCACAGGACGAAATACTGAGTGACATCCTACACTTGTATGTACATGCAGAAACTTATGAATGCGACCTCACTTATTCAATAGGCGTATTCTATCGGCATCTTCCACAACCATTATTGAAATTTGACAAATACCCCCAATCAAATGATGTTCTACCTTTGGAAGAGGCTTATAACATTCCCGACAATTCTCTTAACTCCATTGTGTGCGACTTACCTTTCATAGTTCGTGGTTACGGCAAAGAAGACAATGCTGGACAATTAGTGAAGCGTTTCAATTATTTTGCTTCTGCTGAAGAAGCCTATCAAGCAAATTTAGAGATGCTGACCTTGGCTTACCGCAAACTTAAACGTGGAGGCTACTTTATAATGAAGTCTATGGATGTTCGCTGCAAGGCTCATACTTTGTGGTTGAATGCTTATATCCAAGTAGAAGCAATGAAGTTAGGATTTGTCATGGATGACCTCTTTATCTTGGCCACTAAATCACGTATGTTGTACTACAGTGGTGAAAAGCAAAAACATTCCAGAAAATATCACTCTTACTTTTTTGTGTTTCACAAGGGGAACTCTATGCCTACCGAATCACTATAACCTTTTAGATTATGATGATACAATAAAACCACCGTATCAAAGTCCGTTGAAAGATTATTTTGATACAGTTCCCCAATTGATACACCCAATCAAAGTAAAAGGCTTCTCACAGAATTTACATGGCTATTGCTTTGGTTAGTGTTATGCTACATCTTTTCCAAAGTCCTATTGATTTTTTTCAGTCGCTTGCTTAATCCTGTTCGAGAATCGTAACAAGGTTTCAGAGCCATCTCGATTGTCTTCATATCACAGTGGTATGCGTTTAATATGAGTTGCATAGCAAAATCATCAAAGGTGTCTGCTTGAATTTCGGGTACGTCTGAAGTGTGGCCAAATACTCGGTCGTACATAGTCAATATTGGATTGGCTTCTGCATTCAACACATCATTGATATAAGTGTCTTTGAGGTTAAGGTAACTTCTAACTTTACCAATAGTTTCAAGTTTTACCTCAAACCTTGTTACACCATTGAATTGCTTTACGACCTCCCATTTGTTAGGGAATATAGAAAGAAAGTCCTTATTCTTAGGCTTGATTATTTCTTTCTCTTTGCGATAGATACGGATGCACTCTTTACACTTGGAAGATTTAACGTCTCTAATGAAGTCTATACCTTCACTATCGTAATAATCCCATTTGTAGCGTCTGTAATTCTTTACCCATAATGACAATGCGTGTAGGGTTTCGTCAGAAAGTGTTGCATGTACATCCTTGGTTACATCTGCTGAGGTTATACATCCCGTTTGCAGTATGCCGTCCACATCTATCCGACAAATACCTAACTTATTGATATTCTCAAGACATTGCCTAATGGTGTACTTTGAAATAAGTTTGGGATAATCTTCTCCCAAAATCTTACTCGAAAACTCCAAGGTTAATGTTTGCTTGGGCTTGCTTACAGCAATGAATAAGTTGAATGGTACAAGTTTATCATTTTCTGATGAGTAATATTGTCCTATCAAGTCCCCATTGTCGGGATTATACCTTTGGTTGAACTGAATCTGTCGTTCTAACAGATATTTATAGTTGGCTTTTATCTTCAGCCTGTCGAATGTTAAATAAGTCACTATTCATAAGAATATCCTTTTTATTTTTCAGAAATGTACTCTACAGGCTACATTTCCCCCTTTTGATAATGCGATAACAGAGAGAGGTGACAGCCTCTCTTCTATTTATTCTCACTATCTATACTATCGGAATCGTTTCCCAATAGGCTTTGAGGGCAACTGATATCGCCCTCTTGTGTTGCGCACTTTTAGCCCGCCCTTTGAGGCTTGCGCTGATTTTGCGTTTTGTTTCTTCGCTTCTTTGTCTTGTAATTCTTTTCATACTCTTAATCCATTATACATATATAAATATAGGTAAGACTGAAAGGATTATCAAGATTAGTAAGTTCCTCTCAAATTCTGTAGAAAATTTTGAGGATGACAAAGCACTTGGATTAAAGACATACCCCTCTTCCTTAAGGAAGGCATTATAAGCGGGGATACGGGGGTAGGAGGACATACATCCCCCTACCTGCCAATATGTTACAAGTCCATCCCTGACAAAAACACTACTGAAAGTGCTTGCCCATAATTTAGGGGTAAGTTTTTCTGTATTCTTTTGGCCATATATCTAAGAAACAGTATTTTTGCGAAAAAGAAATCAAACCGTCGTTCTTTGAACTTTGTTAGGTGGAAGTATTGGCTTTGTGGGGTCAGGAATCCAATGCCTCAACTCCCAAATCTTATCCAAGTCCTCTAAAAATTGGTTCGAGAATAGAACGGTCAAGGGTACACAGAACGGCTGTTAATCATTCGATTTTCAGCCGTTTTTATTTTATCAGGTATACACAAGCGATACGGTCCCTTTTCGGGTAACATTGCAGTAGTAAAACAATGGAACAAGGTATTTGGCAAGAGATTGAACAGCTATACCACAAGTTTCAGCAACTTGGTATCAGCGAGGCGGTAGACTATGAGAAGTACTACCTCTATTCCCTCATTGCCCATTCTACCGCCATTGAAGGCTCCACGCTGACGGAACTTGACACGCAGCTACTCTTTGACGAGGGAATTACGGCGAAAGGCAAACCGCTTGTTTACCATTTGATGAATGAGGATTTGAAGAAAGCCTATGAACTGGCAAAAGGGGAAGCGGAGCATAAAGCACCTGTTACCTCGGCTTTCCTGCAAACGCTGAATGCAGCCTTGATGCGTACAACCGGAAACGTTCATAACGTCATGGGCGGTTCGTTCGACTCCTCAAAAGGTGAATATCGATTATGTGGCGTTACGGCCGGCATCGGTGGACATTCTTACATGAACCATCTGAAAGTCCCTGCCAAGGTGGAAGAACTCTGTGTCATTCTGCAAGAGAAGCAGAATACCGTGGAAACATTTCGGGAACAATATGAATTGAGTTTTAATGCCCACCTCAATTTAGTAACGATTCATCCGTGGGTGGATGGCAACGGCAGGACAGCCCGTCTGCTGATGAACTACATCCAATTCTGCCATCACCTTTTCCCGACAAAAATATTCAAAGAGGACAGAGAAGAATATATTCTGTCCCTACGCCAATGTCAGGATGAAGAAATCAATCAGCCTTTTCTTGACTTTATGACAAAACAGTTAAAGAAATCCCTCTCTTTGGAAATTGAACGGTTCAAGTCCTCACAAAAGAAAGGGTTTCGCTTCATGTTCTGAAACTGTACTATACCCGTTCTGAATCAAAACACATCCAGCTCAACCATGTTCTATCCGCAAAATTTCATCTAATTTTGATGCTATATCCATAAATCCTATTCCTTATCCTTACTCTTTCTATTACTTTTGCGGGGAGCGATGCGTTTCAGGTCTTTGTCGAGCTGTTTAAGACTCTCAAGATGTTCTATCTGTCGTAGTTGCTCTTTGTAGGCAATGTACTCTTTTGTAGCTTTTTCCACAGCCAACTCGTGGGATATCGTACCTGCATGCTCCAGAATATTCTTTTCGTTCATGGTAAGAATCAAACGCAGTTTCTGTACCCAATCACGCATATACATCGGTTTTTCAGCTAAAGCCTGAGCCTCGGCATAGGCAAGGAATTGCTCAACTATCAGTTTTAATTGGCTGATTTCTTTTTCATTCAAATAATTCTTGCCTATCAGAACATCACTTTTGCTCACTTTCCCTTCTTTCTCAGTGGAAGTAAGCCCCATCATGGGTAGGGAAGCATTGGCACGGTAATACACAAGTTCGGCAGCTGTCTTGCCACTAACCGCCCAAAGCAGTTTATTCTGTACCTCCTTGAAAAAGGTCAATGTCATTTCTGCAGACGGGTTGTAGTCAATACTTGTAGCATAAATATCCTTTATCTGCTGATAAAACACTTTCTCTGAAAGGCGTATCTCACGAATGCGATCCAGCAGTTCCTTAAAATAATTATATGACGAACCGCTCTTGAATCGCTCATCATTCAATGTAAAGCCCTTGATGATATATTCTCTCAGTCGCTGTGTAGCCCAAATACGGAACTGCGTACCTTGCTGCGATTTCACTCGATAGCCTACTGAGATGATAATGTCAAGATTGTAGTAATCAATATTTCGCGTAACCTCTCTATTCCCCTCTTCTTGAACTGTTGCATAATTTGCAATAGTTGTATCCGGGGACAATTCTGCTTCCTCAAAAATATTCTTGATATGTCGTGAAATGGTGGATTTATCACGACCAAAGAGTGTTGACATCTGGTCCAATGAAAGCCACACTGTTTCGTTCTCAAAACGAACATCTATTTTAATCTGTCCATCTGCCGATTGATAGATGAGCATCTTGTCATTGTGATTTGTCTTCATGTATCTATACTTTAATTATTAGGTACTTGAAACTGTTCTCATACGTCATATCAACACGATTTTGTTCTTTTCTTGGAATAAGGTAAGACTTTCTCCAGTGTCCTTATCACGGTGCGCATGGATTCCTCGTGTTCCACATCGAGAATATAATGTTCTTTTGCGCCCTCGTAAGGAATGCCTGTTTCAGCATTCTTCATCATCTCGGCTATAGAAGGATGCTTCTTTGCATAGGCGATATTGTCACAAACTAGAATAATCGGTTTTTCATTAAGGTAAACCAGATAATCACCAAACATCTTCCGATAACGAACCGTGCCCAAGTCACTCAATCTTGAGCAAACAAATTCTACGTATTCAATATTACTCGCCATATATTATCTAACTATAAACATTATATTTAACGTGAGTTCGATATAAGCATTAAATTTTATAGTGCCCAATTACAAGATTTAAGCGATTACCACTATGTTCCAGAGGCTAAAATTACATAAATTTATTGTATGGCGGATGATTTTTACAAGAAATCTATCTGTAAGCATCTGACACACCTTTGCTCTTCCAAGCGTGTGTGTCCCATACGTTTAGACAGCATACGACAACGACTCGGCTGGAAGATTCTATTTTGCAGCGCTCTAAAACACATCCAGCTCAGCCATGCTCAGGGCCCTGCTTCCTCCTTCTGTGGACGTAATGACAATCCTGAGATACCTTCCTTCCACTTGCTCCTTGAAGTAATGGAAACGCCGGGTAGGGTCGTTCACCAGATTGCCGAACGTGAAATCACCGGCCTTGCTCCACTGCTTGCCGTCCGAACTGACCTCAACGGTTCCGCCGGTTATCATCCCCTCTTTGTGTTCCTGCTGCGGAGTATAGGCAAAACCACTGATAGGCTGCTGTCTTCCCAAATCCAGGCAAAATGTTGCCGGAAGACTGACCTGCCCGACCATCCAGTACGTAGCCGGTTGCTCATCGAAAGCTGCTTTTAGCGGATGTTGCGCGTCTTCGGGAACGGAAGCCGATGCCTTCCAGTCCCTTTTGAGCAATCCGAACCGTTTCTCGCAGACCGGACCACGCTCTTCACCCTCAAAGGCTGCCGCCTTCAACAGGGCATTTTCCACCAATACGGGTCCCGTATAGACCGGCGATGTGGAGTCCGGTACACTGCCGTCCGTCGTGTAATGAACCCGGACGCCTTCGGGCAACTCACCGGCGATGTGCACCCCACCGTCCACCTCTCTCCACATCCGGAGTTCCGGCAGACGCTGACGGTAGTAGTGAGCCGACACACGACTGATTACAGGAGAAAGCCTGGATGAGGTAATCCTGACTCGCAGCTTTCCGGTCGTCACTTCAGGGAAGCGCAGGATGCGTTTATAGCCGATATTGGTGCCGCGAGCTATCTCTTTCCACTGTCCGTCCATCCAGGCGTCAAGGGCATGCTGTTCCACCCGTTCACTGCCTGTGCGCACCGCCTCCTGCAACACGAAGCGGTTCAGTGTTATCGGTTCGGGAACGGTAATGACAAATTCTTTCACAGCCCCATCCAGCAACAGACCGGTGTCCTCATTCCCGTCCAGTACTTCTCCCGGTCCGTCTGCACCCTGCAATAAATCCAGACCATACGTCTCACGTATACGGCTGCCGACCTCCCTCAACACGGAGACATCGGCTGACGAGAACCTGCCTTCGCGGTTAGGCGGAATGTTCAACAGAAAAATCGAGTTGCCTCCTACCGCCCGCTCATACATGTCAAACACGTCGTCCGCCGTCCTGACACGCTGATGGACATCATCCCGGTAGAACCACCCATCACGAATCGATGTGTTGACTTCCGCCGGCTGATAGTGCAGGTAGTAAGGCCTTTCTCTCGACAGCAGCACGTGCCGTGTCCCCAAATCACCGTGCAAGTCGCGGAACTCTTCCTGGGATGCAGGGTCCTCATCGTATGCCCCGATCACATTCCATTCGCTTTCACGCGTACGCCCGGCTTCATTGCCGCACCACCGCACGTCTTCCCTTCCGAAAATAGTTGCTTCGGGTGCCAACGTCCTAATCAGCTCACGCCATGCCTTATAGTTATATTTCTGCCCTCCTTTCCGCCTAGGGTGAGCGCCATCAAACCAGACCTCATGCACAGGACCGTACTCCGTAAGCAACTCGAACAGCTGATTCAGGAAATACTCGTTGTAATCGTCTACCACAAACCTGAACCGCGTCTGATTCCTGAAAGGTCGGCCGGGTACTTCTCTGGGGATTGTACGCAGGGTCGGGGTACTCCCGTTCCCATACAGTTCGTCCGGACTCTCTATCTGGAAAAGGTCTGCCGGAGACAAGTATATGCCCAACTTCAATCCGAATTTCCGGCAAGAAGCCGACAGTTCCTTCAGCACATCGCCCTTTCCGTCCCGATACCCGGTAGCCATGATTCCATGACTGGTATAACGGCTTTGCCACAACACGAACCCGTCATGGTGCTTCACGGTAAGAATGACCATCTTCATGCCCGCCGCTTTCATTGCCTCACACCACTGGTCCGTGTCCAGCTCCTTCAGGTCAAAGGTCTCGGGACTCTCCTTCCCCGTTCCCCATTCCATCCGGGTAAACGTGTTCGGGCCGAAATGGACGAACGCAATGAATTCATTGTTCAAAGCTGCCCACTGATTGGTTGTGGGCACGACATGCGCAGCTTTGGTCATGACTTCATCGTCCGTGTCCGTAGCCTCGACCCGGATTGAGTTACACACCTCCCTATCTTTCTCCTTTTGAGCATACAAAGTGACAGACAGCAACATGAATGCCACTAGAATCTTTTTTCTCATCCTGTTCGTTTTATATGTACCAAAGGTAACACTATTATCTCGCATCCAGAATCAAATCAACTCCCAAAAAACGTGACCTTACGAAAATGAGCGAGAAAGGTTGTCATATTCTACCTTCCTCGCTCATAATCGCCTGTATCAAGCCGATGGGCTAATACAATCTGAAGTCAATGTCTATTGTCATTGTGTTGGGAGCATCATCGTATGTCAATGTTCCTCTAAGATTTCCTTCAATACCCGGCCATCTGTGTCCGACATATTTGACATCTATGTCTTTCATGCGACCGTTGTCTGCCCACGGGACCTGTGCTTTTCGTTTAGCTTCCTCTGTCACTGTGAACATCCTCCACATGGCATAAACCGGATATCGCTGTGTCGGATGGTAAACCTTGGTCACTTTCTTATTCAGGTCTTCCACCGTAACATAGCATGTATTGTAAGTTTTAATCTTACCCTTATCGTCGGGAGAGTAAATGACAGTGTTGGTCAGCTCGACATCATCGATATGCAGAAAAAGTGTAACGATGGAATCTTTCGTTTCCAGCAGCTTTACCTCCCAGTCAAACTTCGCAGGAGTATCACTCTGATCATTACTGATGAAATCATACATGGATTTGTCGATAAGCCTATGTTCATTTACGTCATTCATGAACACATCTTCACCATTCACCTTTCCCTTAACATAACTTTGATGATAGATGGGCTCTTCCGGTTCATTATCATCTGAACAGGAGGTTAGCGAAAAGAAGGATATAGCAGTCCATACAAGTGCATATCCGAATCTTGATAGTTTCATAGTAGCATTTATTAAATATGAATTTACGTTCTATTTGACCGCCGCAAAGGATGTACAGCCTCTGATGAAGCGCCACATCCTTCCGACGATTTCGATACAAAAATAGCAGAGCCTCACACGCATAGCAAAAATAAATAATCGAAGCGGACAAATTCGGCATCGAAGCGGACATCGGCAAGCAAAAGGACCTTTCACACAGACAGTCCTACCGACCGAGCCAACGTTTCAGGCTGCCGTAGCGTTCCTTGCTGACCGGAATCACCACTTCGGGATAGAACGTCAGGTGGACAAACGTCTTGCGTGTGGCGTCCGTCGTCAGACTGTCGACGGCGGAGAGGTGCACAATGTCCTGTCTGTTGGCACGGAAGAACGTGACCGGGTCCAGTTCCTCCTCCAGCTCTGCCAGGCTCAACCCCGTCTCATAGTTCGTCTGCTGACGCGTATACACCCTGACGCATTTTGCCTCCATGCGGATGTAGCAGATGTCGTCGGTGCTGACCACCACCTGACGGTCCTTGTACGTACAGACGACACGGTGGCGGTGCGTCCGGTCGCCCAGGTCTGAGAAGTCCGACAGGGGGACGGGCAGCACATGTGCCAGGTTGTGAAACTTGTCAAGCGCCGCCTTCAGCTCCACCTCCTCGACGGGTTTGAGCAGGTAGTCGATGCTGTTGTACCTGAATGCCCGGAGCGCATATTCGTCATACCCCGTGGTGAAGATGACAGGCACCACCACCCGACTGCGGTCAAAGGCTTCAAACACCGTCCCGTCGCTCAGCCGGACGTCGGCAATGATGAGGTCGGGCAACACTCCGAGGTCGGCAAAATAGTCCCTGACCTCACAGACGGAAGTCAGCGGTCCCTCGATGTCCGCCGTCTCCTCCTGCCGACGGAGCAGCTTGGAGAGTCGCCGGAAGTTGTAAAGCTCGTCTTCAATGATCAGTATCTTCATAGGCATGGGTTGGGTATAGGATAGGTATTCTCACGATGTATTTTCCGCCGTCCGTCCGGGTTTCCACCCGGTCTGCCCCGATCACCCGGTAACGTTCGCGGACGTTCTGCTGCCCGATGCCTGCCGACGGCAGATTCCCGTCCGCCATCGGGCGGTAGTCGTTCTCCACCACATAGAAGTCATCCTCCCTGCGGATGCGGATGTGCAGGGGCTGTGCGTCCGACCGCCGGTTGTGCTTGACGGCATTCTCCACCAGCAGCTGCAGCACGCCGCGCACGATCAGTGTCTCCCCCTCCATCACCTCCGCGTCGGTCTGCAGACGGACGGACGGTCCGAAGCGTATCGCAATCAGAGCCATGTAGCGGTCCAGGTTCTCCAGTTCCTCCCGGATGGTCACGCAGTAGCGGTCCGGACGCTGGAGGATGTGGCGGTAGATGCCGGCAAGGTCTGCCAGGAAGGCCTCTGCCTTCTCCGGTTCCGTCCCTACCAGCCCGATGGCGATGTTGAGGCTGTTGAACAGGAAGTGCGGGTCGGTCTGACTCTGCAGGGCGAGCATCCGTGTCTCGGCTTCCACCTGCTGTTGCCGTTCCCTCCGGGCGGTGGCTATCTTGAGTTCGCGGACGTAGCGTATCACCAGCTGGAGTGCCAGCAGCAGGGTCGACACCATGGAGAGCACCATGTCGTTGAGCAGATGGTCGCGCAGGCTCCATTTCTCACTGTCCATCAACCCGTACACCCCAATCTCCACCCAGGTGATGGGGACGGCGACCGCCATGTTGAGCAGGAAGAGGATGGAGAGCAGCAGGGACAGCGTCATCCTGCGACTTGCAAAGAGTATCCGGTGGTGGATTTCAAAACGGATGAGGAGGAAGCAGAAGAAGGTCTGCGTCGCACAGACGGCGAAGTCGGTGAGATATTCAATCGCGGAAGGGAGGATGACGGGTCTGTCGGCAGTGCTGTCAAAGAGCATCCACATGACCTCGTAGAACATCCACAGAAGGAGCGACACGCGCAGCCACTTCTTCACAAACGGTCGTTGTATGGTCGGTTGTATGGTTACCACGGCAAGAGATATGAAACTAACACGGCAAATATAAGCATAATATGTGAGTCGGGAAATGATGGGGAGGAAGAATAAAGAGGGAGCGTCGGGAACGAAATACTCCTATATAATGCCATAACGCTTTTTAGTAGCGTTGTCAAAGATATCTGTTTCTTTCAGGAATTCCATTATCCTCTCTCTGTCTTCAGGAATCAGACAACCTTTCAGCGTCCCATTCTTTTCCGTGATTTTCAACTTTGAAAGTTCAAAGATATCCGAACAGTCCAGCCAGCTGTCATAATCAAGAATGTTGCGATAGTTGCACACCAATAAGAGATATTGGCAGTTTAGCAGCTCCTCGGTTCTTTTGGAAGAATCTATTTTTGAGTTTATCAGCAAGGCTCCGATAGCAACTCCTTCCGGAGTGAACCCGATAACGACGATATATTTCCTGCGGCTATCATATCCGTCTTTCAATATCAGTCCATCTTCTTCATTCAGAGAAACATAAATAATATCACCAACCTTCACTGATGACATATCTACCAGTTCTGCTTTGGCTATTGCCGCCTTCAGTTTCCCAAGCGTACCGGTTTCGTCGTCCATAAGATTTTAGGATAAAGCGTTTTTGACGATTTGTTTTTCACGGATGTAATCTACCATTTCCTTGGTTGCCTTTCCGGCTCTTGCGATATCTATGATGGTGATGAAATTCTTTTGAGGGTCATCCTGGATACGTGTCATTGCTTCTTCCCATGCCGAGTCATGCGACAGGTCTGACAGGTCATAAGGGTCTGTATCCTTATATTTTGCAATAGCTGCATCAAGGCAACGCTTGTCCGCCCCTGAAATGTAGTCCATATCAGGTTTTACGGAAGTATAGACTTTCTTGTCACGTACTTCCATACCGGAAAGGAATTCATCAAAATCTCCTTCCAAAGGCTTTCCCTCTGCTATTTGCAGTGCCTTGTAAGTGTAGGTCGGTACAGGGCCATGCCTCAATGCTCTGAAAGAGTCTTCCACAAGTACCTTCCCGTATTTGACAAGATGATCCTGCTGGGCAAAATAAAGTATCTTGAATAACTTTATATAGTCCACTCCCTGAGGAAAACTCTGCATGATGTAGAGTAATACTGCTTTTATTTTCTTTATCTGTATAATAGTCTTCATTTCATCTTATTCAATTGTTTTGCAAACATACAACTAATTTATTGAATAATACGCTCGTAGCCCGGGAAAATCTAAATTTGAGACGGGGCTATGCATACTTCCAAGTCACTACTGTCCGCTTTTTTATTTATACTGGCAGCAAATTCTTTACGCCCGGCATGAGGATGAGCATCTATCTATTCGACATTTCACACTTCAACACATTGCTATAAAAATCCCCAATCTGCTGACACAATTTCTCAAAACAGCATTTTCAGCTAACGCGTACTTTTGAGAAATGGACCCTTCCAGCGAGTAAATGCTAAACCCGATTAACACAAATCGTCTATTTCACCCGCATATTTTGCATTTATAAACACAAAACAGCTGTTTTTCGTGCGCAAAACAATATTGTTTCGCATGTCAAACACTTGTGTTTGGCTCGTCAAACAATATTGTTTGACGGGTGAAACAATATTGTTTCATCATTCGATGTAAAGAAAAGAGAAACTCAAAGAATAAATTCTGACATCTGCTCTCTAAAAGAAGCGGAAGGGAAACCATTTTACAACTATCACAAGACGCATCATCTTCACCAGCATACATTCATTCCGTCAGTCATCAGACAGACAATCCAGCAGCCCGAAACCACATCCACACAAACAGCGACAAAGTGTATTTTACGAATCGCCCGAGAAGCCCCGTTTTACTCACCGCCCCGTATTTTGGTGCAAGCAAGGGCACTGTGGAGCGATTCGTTTGACACTTTGACAAAATGACAAAAGGGAATTTTCCCTATTCCACCGCAATCACCTCCAGGCATAATCTCATAACGGTATTGCAACGCCATCGTTTATCAGCTGCTCATTGCCTGAACTTTTCTGCATATCATACTGTCCAAACCGGACTGCATAAATTTGCTTCCCATATTTTTGTGCAAATCGTACTGTATGCATCGTTCCACTTTGTATGGGAAATTGTGCAACGACAATCTCCCGAGACAATGCTGCCTATAAACGATTGCGAGCAACCAGACGTGACGAATTAGCCTTTACTCCTATGATTTGCTCAGAAACAAGAAGTCCGTCATTTTGAAGAATAAGCTCCTGAAGCGATTTGTTCTCCTTAGGATATGTCAAATCCAATCCGGTAGCAACAATAGCAACTGTATTGCCGCCAGCATCCAAACAACCTCGATGAGCCGCAGCGTCACATCCAAGTGCCAATCCGCTGACGACCGTTTTACCTTGTCTGGCATACGTCATACCCCACTTATAGGCAGCTTCGCAACCTCTTTTGTCAGCCTGTCTGGCACCAATAATGGCGACCGCCTCCCTTGTCAATAAATTCTTATTCCCAAATAAATGAATAAGCGGAGGGCAATCAGCTTCTATCATTCTCAGATTTTCCGGAAAATCCGGATGATGAAAAGGTAAAGTCAATATGCCGAGCCTTTCTTGCCCTTCCAATATACATCGGGCTGTTGTAAAGGACGCTTTAATATTCTCGTGTGTAGAATATATCCGATGAAAGGAAGTCTGAGACATTCCAAAAATCTCAACTGCCGAGTAACCTGACAACTGCAAACACAAGATTTGTTCAATACGTAAGTTCTTATCCATCTTCATTTATCCGTTAATTCAATTCATTACAAAATATCTAACCTACCTGTTAATCATAATTCCAATGACCTGTTTGTATTAAAAAAGAAGTCCTTTATACAAAGACGGCCTCTCTCCATTATTCACCAAGCAACACAATTCCGTTTCATCCCAAGTAGTATCCAAGGTAAAGAAACCAAGTCTGTCCGGTTCCCGACTGACAGTTCCATACCGAAGTTGTTGCCCCATATAAAGAAATGGGGTCATGGAGGCTTGCCATCGGATATCTATGCTACAATTGAATTGCTCCTCTATCAAAGCTATATGCTTTCTTCGATTTTCCTCATTGAGACCGTCAGTCTTTTGCAACCAGCCTATAACTGTTTCATTGGGGGACAGACTGTTTTTTATGAAGTCTTTCAGTTCCTGAAACTTGCTGACGTCAAGGCTTTCAAACGTAACAATCTGCATTCTATATTTGGCTCTGGGTATATTCAACATGGAGTCGGACGGGACCTCACCTGCGATGTTACACTCTTCAATGATAGACTTCAGTATGTCAATGGTCGAGATTTCCAGACTGTCTACCAACTGCAATACACCAGCTTTCAAGGATGTATCTTCCAAATTGTCATCAATGATACCGTTAATGGCATTTGCAGACAGATTGGCAAACTCCTTGATGTAACGAATGCGTCCGGGACGTCCCAACAGATTTTCGTCAACACTCAGTTTATTAGTAGTCAGTATATAGAGTTTACGTGTACTGTTATACACGCCATCTATCATCTTCAACAGGACCTCCTGTTCCTCATCAAAGGTCTTTTCTGCTTCATCAATGAGGATTATGCTTTCAAAACACAGCGACTGTATGAATTCCAACATTCCTTCCATCGGTTTTGAAATCACAATGACCGGCAATCCCAGGCGGTTGCAAAGCAACTTGGCGGCAATCGTTTTTCCCGTCCCTTTCAGTCCATTGAATATCACACCAAGATTCTTGCCACTCCTGGTATATAGTTCCGAAGTCCATGTCCTGATGACCCTGGCTATAATGTCTTCGCAGTCCAAATCATAGATTTTGAAGTTGAAAGTAAATGCTTCATCGATCTTCTCCAGACCAAGTCTTTTCAAACGCATGTCTTCATAGATACGGAACACCCCTCTACCGGGACAAGGGAGTAAAGTCGCGTAACCGGGAATAGGATACAGGATACCTCCTTCATTGATCCATTTCTGCCTTTCCACCTTGCGGATGTTTTCCTTGTCAATTTTCTGATCCGGATTCAGATATTCTTCCCGAGTCAGTGTGTAATATTCCAAATCCACCAGTTCGTCTTGATACGTGAGACCACACTCCTTTTCCAAACCTGCATAAGTGAATCCGTTTTTCAACGCAACCCTTCGTGAAGCATCATTACGGGGGAGGACAGCGATAGTCAGAGAGTCTGCCATCCGTTCGATAAACAGATAGCGTTTCATGACATCCACAATTTCTGTCATATAACCCTTCTGACGTGAATCACCATGAAGGAAATAACAAATCTCGTAATTACATTTTTCCCCTGACACCGTGTTTTCCTTGTGCGGTGTAACTTCAAAGACTCCGACAATGCATGTGGGGTGTTCCTTTTCCGCGATGACAAACATTTGCTGGTCTGATATCCCTCGGCGTATCTTACCCTCCGCCTCGCTAGGGGTAACCATGGGACGGAATCCTGTATTGGCAGCAATCTCCGGATCGTTCATCAGACGAAAGAGGTCCTGTACGTCATTCTCCGCTGGTGTACGGAGAATCAGTCTGTCTGTAGTAAGTTCAATCATTTGCTTCATAGTCATTCTGTTATTACAAGTATGAATTTACCGTATGCTGGAATACAGCACACTCTCATAAAAATAATTCGGGCGTCAGAGATTTATCGACCAACCTCTAACGCCCGATACTGAAATGGAGAAAAAAATAGGATTGAGCAAGTCTGAATGCTTTACCCTAACTTGACTGAAGGACCACGCTCTTGCAAGCCTCAACGATGCCTTCCAATTCAGTCTTGATAGCATCCAGTACCTCGGCTACAGACACTTCTTCCCTTATCTTTTTCGCCTGGTAAAGGAATGCATTTTGATACTTATTGTACATACGTTCCTTCCCGCTATCACGTCTTTTTCTTGCCCGGATGCAAGCCTTCACACATATCTCCGGAAAGGTATCAGGTATTCCTTCTTCAAAATTGAAATAGTGAAGTGCTTGAATACATGCTTCCTGACGAGTCTCCTCCCAAAGGACTTCATGCCTCTTTTTTGCACTTTCACCGATCCATTCTATTCCTCGGCAATATCTGTTGCCTTGCAGTTGTACAAGCAAGACATACCGGTCGTTGATTTTTATTTTAGCCTCCAGAAGACCTAAACCGTGCGTAAATCCCCAATTGGTAAAGACGGCATCCAGGCAGCGTCCGTCCTTTGCTATGCTGTCAATGTCCATACCCGGCAAGACCTCTTTCCATGATTCCGATTTTCGCAGATGTTCGTTCAAGGACTGGCAGAGGTACGAGTACCGGAATTTATCCTGCAAGTCCCTTATCCGCAATCTTTCGCCTGTCTCCCTGGCTTCCGCCGACAATAAGAAACGGCTTTCTCCACTCGGAATCCAACAGCGGGACAAGTCATGCAGGTTCTTGACAAACGAACCATAGTCCTCAACCAATGCCCGGTCATAAGGCTGGCAGACAGACTGCTCCTTCAGTTGGAACAGGACATCATGCAGCTCCTGATAACTCTTTATCCGCCAAGTTCCTTCGACTTCGACAGCTTTTCTGTCCGGAAAGACGGTCGCCAAAGACAACAGGATGAAGTCCCGGCAGGCATCCCCGGCCTTTGCACGGTATTCGTCCAACTGCTTTTTCACCGGTAAGCTTTTGACTTTGTTCTCCAGGACAAGCACCACCTGTCCACCCGTTTCAACACAAAGGTCAAAGTGCTTGTACTCCCTCCGGATATGCCATCCGATATCCTCCCAATCAGTCCTACACCCCCAGGCTTTGCAGATTGCAACAAACAGACGAGGATACTGTTTTCCCAACCAATACAGGAAATTGCTGTGGAACAGTTCTTTTGATGACAGCGATAGTTGAAACAAGGGCGATGCCATCAACGCTTCTTCTACAGACTCCTTCCGCAATAACCTTCTGACGAGTGGAACGACTACCGTTTCAATCACTTTATAATCCAGCCGATGCTCTCCCTCAAACCATTCAGCGTGCTTGTAATGCACGCTGTATTCTTCATAACCGCAGACCAATGTATCGTTTCTGCCAAACAGTGCATAGGTATTCTCTCTATCGGAGTCCGAGATTGCGGCAAACTGATGCTCCTCCAACCGTCGATAGGCATCACAAAGTTCCGGGGTAATTTCGTAGTGTGTCTCTCCGTCCTGACGAGGATTCAGGAACTCATGTGTCCCGATTTGCCTACGCATAAACTCGGAAACATGGAATGCCGGATTGACCAATATCTTCCGATACCCTCTCAACTGCTGGGCGAACATACCGCCCATAGAGGTCCCGATAATAAGCTCAGGGCATTCTTTCGCACATAGGTCTTTCAACAGGCCGTAAGCCTCATCCGGATTGACAGGCAAATCTGGAGCAATGACGTCACATTCCGGAAGTAGCAGACGCAGGTTCTTCGCCGTCGCAGACAAACCGGAAGAGGATAATCCGTGTACATACAGTAGCTTTGTCATATTCAGTATATAGATTGATTCATTCCTTTGTGGTGTTTTGTACCATTATACTCGTCCCTCCAGGGAAAATTGCACAAAAGACAGATTTTAACATATTCTGTATGCAACCCGGCAACTGTGGCGACACCATCCTGCATGCAGAGGCAACCGTGTCATTCCACCACAATCACCTCCAAGTCATCAGGGACGACGATGCGTCCGTGGAAGTTGCGTGCAGCTTCTTCGGTATAGTCCTCACGGCGGGTAGAGAGGTGGCGGTCCTCGGTATGATAGAGCAACAAATTGCGGACGTGCAGGGAGGCGGCAAGCTCACCGGCTTCAAGTGCCGTACTGTGATGCTTCTCGTAGGGCTTGAAGATTTCACGGTCGCGGTAGAGGCAGAAGGCTTCGCACAGCAGCCAGTCGGCTCCCTCCACACAGGGACGGTTGGCAGCATTGAACGG
>ULUY01102616.1_pt1 | contig 30041 bp, 26 predicted proteins | sample 1959031 | NCBI WGS metagenome assembly ULUY01 (sample SAMEA4835774, study PRJEB28245) | human gut metagenome | biome: gut microbiome; material: fecal sample | place: Denmark | collected 2008
TAAGCGCCCGGCGCTGCACCTGCCGGGATGGCGGAGACTTTGTCAGGAAAAAGCTCCTTCCCCGTGAATGCTGTCTGTCGTGAAGACTCAACAGCCCGCAGCAGATATCAGACGGTGCAGCCGAAAAAACTGTTCTGCTTACTGCAGAAATACAGGCTGGATATGCACAACAACAGAAACAGGAGGAAATACAGTGAAAAACAAAAAGATCAGACGGTCGGTACTTTTAGGTCTTATTATGGGGCTGACGGTCTGTTCCGGTGTAATGGCTAAAGAAATAGTGCCGATTACGGACAAAACGGAAATTTCTGAGAAAACGACGGTAACCGTTACCAATTCGGATAAGAAGGGAACAGCTGTTGATGTAGCCAAAGAAGAGAATGTTTCCATTACAACATCCGATGGAGACTATGATATTATTCTGAATTCCGAGGGGAAGGGAATTAGAGCAAATAATACGTCTGTTGTATTGAATTCTTCCGGGGATAATAAGATTCATTTCAATACGAAAATAATTGAAGGAGAGATGGTTGCTTCCGGCGGACAAGGAAACGGAATTATTGCACAAAATGGGGGAACGGTCACACTGACGGCGGAGAACGGTTCGAATCTGCTTCAAGGCAGTAATGGCGACGGAATTTACCTTGAAAGTGATGGTGCTGTTGATCTGAAAGCCAAGGAAAATAAAATCGATGCAGGACAGGAAGGGATTCGAGATCAGTATAATGATTTTTTGGCTGATGAGAATACGGTGATTCTGGTTGAGGCTCTTGCCGGAAATAATGCAATCACCGCAGGGGCAAACGGTATTCGCCACGAGTGGTCAAATAATGTCTTGTTAAAAGCTGAAAATGGATATAATTCTGTTCAGGCAAACAGTGCAGGAATAATGCTGGAAGGACAGAGCAGCGGGACTGTTTCTCTGACAGGAAAGGGAAATATCGTATCCGGTACGGAAAATGCCGGGATATACATTACCGGTGGGAGTAAGGGAACAGTAAACATCACGGCAAATGCCTCCGGTTCAGACGGTATCAGCAATCATGTTTCCGGTAAAAACGGCATTCATGCGGAATCGGGTAAGGTAGTTATGGAGGCAGCAGTCGGGACAAATGTCATAAAGGGGGAAACCAACGGAATCTATGATAAGGTTGGCGAGGTTTCATTGAACGGATATCGTAATGAAATCAGCGGCGGCAAAGGGATTCTGATGGAATCATCCGGTAAAGTTTCAGTTGCGGCAACGGAAAAGAATATTGTAACCGGTGATAAAGGCTATGGGATCAAGGCACAGGCCGGTACTGTAGAGCTGATATCAAAAACAACAAATTCCGTTTCCGGAGGAAAAGTCAGTGAATTTGCTTCAGAAACAAGAAATATTGTGCATTTGGGAGATGGGTATGCTGTTTATGCTGCAGGGGAAAAAGAGGCAGATCGGACACAAATGATATTTTCTGCTGCAGATCGGAATGAATTTTTCGGTACAGTGTATGCCAGCGGAAATGCTTCTGTGCAGGTAGGATTTGATCAATATATTGGCGGGGGAAATATGGAGAACTACATTGCTTCCTCCGCTGTAATCGGAACAGCGGAAGCTTCGGGAGATAAGGATACCGATATTGTTTCCGCACTGTATGCCGGAGAAGGAGCCAGTATTACCGTAAAAGGTGAGCAGAATACCATTCTTTCTTCTGTCAATTCAAACGTAAAATCCAACTCTGATGCAGCAGAACGTACCATCTGGGCATCGAAAGGCGGCTCCATAGAAATCGACGGACAGACGGACGTTGCGGCAAGTCTTGCCGGGAAGGAAAATACCGTAAGCATTGCCATGGCAGCAGGGACCGGTGACTGGGATGATTCCAAGCTGGTGGACGGAAAACTGCCGGTATTAGGTGAAAATGCGGCACGGAGCACCATTCAGCTAAACTACGCATCGGAAAGCCGGATTGCCGGGGATGTGGTATCCGGATACGGCGGAAAGATTATCATTGCTCCCCATTCCTCCGGGGAATCGCCCGAAACTGCGGAGCGTTCGGCCTCGGACCGTCTGGTTTTCAAAGGAAATGCACTGGCCAGCAACGGCGGGGAGCTGACAATTGATCTGGGAAATAACGGTTATTGGGAAGGCCGCGCAGACAGCTACAAGGATGCAGATTCCGATTTGAAGGAAGAACATACTTCGTTTTTTGCTCCCGAATTCAGTAAGGGCGTATTGTCCTCCGGCACGGTTAATATCAATATGGGAGACAATTCCTATTGGAATGTAACCGGGCAGAGCTGGGTATCTTCTCTCAGCGGCAGCGGGATTATCGATATGAGAAATCATGCGGTCACGGAGGGGACGGATTCTTCCGAAAGCTAGGACAGTTCCACCCATGCGGTCCATATCGGCAAACTCAGCGGCGAACACACCTTCATTATGGATTTGAATGCTAAGAATCACAGTATCAGCGATATGCTGTATGTTTATGATACAGTGGACAACGGTACGCAGACGGTACAGTTTAGCAGCATTACCGGATGGGAAACCATGAAAGATGGGGGAAAACTCCGGTTTGCCACAGTCAATGCCAGTGAAACAGAACTGACATTCAGTGGGGAAAGCAATTCCGGAATGACTTATCTGCGGGATCTCGGGATTAAAGATATGGCCTTTACCATTGATAACGAAGAGGTTACTTTTGGGAAGGAAGAAGCAGACGAGGAAAATCAGAGCTATAACGGAGAATCTTTCGATAATAATAAACCGGGAAATGAGTTCATTGAGAATAATTACAGTCAGGATAACAGCCAGAACTGGTACCTGATCAAAAACAGCGCCGAAGATGTAAATTCCGATGCCGGCAAGACCGTGATTGATATGTCGAAGGTGAACTACTCCAATGCAGTGTATATGGACCGCCTGAACAAGCGCATGGGCGAAGCCCGGTACATTGACGGGGATGACGGCCTGTGGGTGCGCATTCGTCATGACCGCATCGGGAAGGAAGACGCTTTCCGCAGCATGAATACCATGATGGAATTGGGCTATGACCGGAAGGTACAGTCCCAGAAGGACGGCGAACACCGCCGGGGCGTGGCCTTCGACTACATGCGCGGTACTGCTGACTATACGAATGTCATAGGCAGCGGCGATGTGCGCAGAGCAGGGGTATGGCTCTATGATACCTGGCTCGGCGACAAAGGCCACTACACCGACTATGTAGTGAAGTACGGCCGTCTCTCCAATGATTTTGATATCTATGCACGGACTTCCGGAAATAAGATCAGCGGCGACTATGACAACGACGTATGGAGTGCCAGCGCAGAATACGGACGGAAGAAGGACATCGGCAATGAATGGTACTTCGAACCGCAGGCACAGATGCAGTATGCGTATGTAACGAGCGCAGACTACACGACGAGCCAGGGAACGAAGGTAGAACTGGACGGAATCGACAGTCTGATCGGTCGTGCCGGCTTCCGTCTGGGCCGGGATACCAGTGAAGGAAACACGGTATACTTCAAGGCGGACATCCTGCATGAATTCCTGGGCGATCAGAGCATCCGCGCCGTGGACAGCACAGGCGTGCTTTCCACGACCTATGAAAACGAAGGCACCTGGTACGATGTAGGCTTCGGCTTCTCTCACCGCATGGGTAAGGACAGCTACATGTTCCTCGACTTGGAACACTCCTTCGGAAATGATAATGATGAAACCTATCAGATCAATATCGGACTGAGCAAGGCATTCTGATTCAGAATAAATAATGAAAAAGACCGGAATTTTCCGGTCTTTTTTTGCTGGAATCAAAGAGCTCTTTTTTCTTTTACGGAAATGCCCGTTTCCTCTTTCTGAAAAATTCCACGAAAAAAAGCAGCGCAGGGCTGCTTTCTTCCGGTCAATCACGATGTCTGATTACAGTATAGCACAGAGATTTCCTTCGGGAAATCATTTGTCGTTGGAAAGATGAACCTTGTCGAACAGGAGGAAGCACAGGGAAATGATCATGGCTACGACGGTGGCCAGTCCCATGCCTTTCAGCTGAACCGGGCCGAGGGTGACGGCTGCGCCGGAGAGGCCGGAGATCATGGTCACGGCGGTGAGGATCAGGTTTCTCGACTTGGTGTAGTCCACGTGCTTTTCAATGAGCATCCGGATGCCGCTGGAGGCGATGAAGCCGAAGAGGAGGATGCACACGCCGCCCATGACGGGAACGGGGATGGCGTGGATCAGAGCGGCAATCTTTCCGATGAAGGAGAAGATGATGGCAAAGACAGCAGCGCCGCCGATGACCCAGGTGCTGTATACGCCGGTCATGGCCATGACGCCCATGTTTTCGCCGTAGGTGGTGTTCGGTGTGGAGCCGGCAAAGCCGGAGAGGACGTTGGACAGGCCGTCCGCCATGAGGGAGCGGTGCAGGCCGGGGTCCTTGATGAGGTCTCTTCCGACGATGTCGCCGGTGACGAAGAGGTGGCCCAGATGTTCCGCGAAGACGACGAAGAGGGCGGGGAGGATCATCAGAATGGCGGAAAGGTTAAACTGCGGGGCATAGAAGGTGGGCAGGGAGAACCACGGCACTTCTTCCACTTTGGAGAAGTCGACCACGCCGAGGGCGGCGGAGAGGAGGTATCCTGCAATGACGCCGATCAGGATGGGGATGATGGAAAGGAAGCCTCTTCCCAGGATGGTGGCAAGAATGGTGACAATCAGGGTGAACATGGAAATGGCAATGGCTGTGCCGCTGCTCATGTCCTGCGGTTCGCCGATGAAGCCCGACATGGTCATGGCCAGAGGAGCCAGCTCCAGCCCGATGATGGCTACAATGGAGCCCATGGCAGCCGGCGGGAAGAGGACGTCAATCCAGCCGATGCCGATTTTTTTGATAAGGAACCCCAGGATGATGAAGCAGAGGCCGAAGGCAATGAATCCGCCCTGGGCATCCGCATAGGTCATGCCTGCGGTGGAGGTGACGGCCAGAACGGGGGAGATGAAGGCAAAGGAAGAGCCCAGGTAGGCAGGAAGCTTCCATTTGCAGAGGGTCAGGTATACCAGTGTGCCGATGCCGTTCATGAAAAGGCAGGTCGCCGGGTCTACATGGAGCAGGAACGGCACCAGTACGGTGGAGCCGAACATGGCAAAGAGATGCTGCAGACTGAGTGGAATGGTGGGAAGAATGGGAAGCCTTTCCTCCACCCCGATGATTCGATGGGTCATTTTGTCCTCCTTGAAAAACGGATTTTTCCAAAAAAAGAAGCCTTCCCCGACGAAGACCTCCCTCCCTGGATTTTCCTGTGAAATTACCTGTATCATTATATGAAAAATGAGGAAGCGCCGCAAGGGGAAATGCCGCCCGGCAGCGGTTTCTCTCCGGGAATTTCCCGTGCAAAAGCCCCTCCGGACGGAAGGGCTTTTTTGATTTTTGTAAAAACTGTTTTACCATCCGCTCCGCTTCCAGAAGGAGGGGAAGAAAAGGACGGCGAGAGGAATGATTTCCAGACGGCCCATGAGCATGGACAGGCAGACCACGCCTTTGCTGAGAGGCGGGAGGGAGGCATAGGTGCAGGTGGCGCCGAACTGGCCGAATGCAGGACCGATATTTCCCATGGTGGAAAAGGAGAGGCCCAGTGCATCATTGAAGGCGATCCCGTCAAAGGCGAAAAGGAGCGCCCAGAGCAGGACCAGTCCCAGATAAAGGGCGAAGAAGGCGAGGATGCGGAAAAGGACCGCTTCGGAATACGGTTCGTCGCCCAGACGGACATGGATGACCTGCCGGGGATGGAGAACGAGCCGCAGGGAGGAGGCGAGAATTTTTCCCAGCAGGAGAAGACGGATGACCTTGAAGCCGCCCGTTGTGGAGCCGGCGCAGCCTCCGACGAAAAAGAGGAAGAGCAGGAGGAGCCGGCAGAAGGGAGGCCACTTGTCGAAGTCGGCCGTGACGTACCCTGTGGTGGATGAAACGGAGGATACCGTGAAAAGGGAGTCCCGGAGCGCCCGGAGGATATCGGTTCCGCTCTGGAGAACCAGGGAAATCGTGATGAGCAGGGTGCTGCCGAGGACGATGGACAGGAAAAGGCGGAATTCCTTATCCTTCCATACGACGGACAGCCCCTTTTTCCGGGCCGCCACATACAGGCCGAAATTGGCGCTGGAAAGGAGCATGAAAAACACAATGACCATCTCAAGGAGAGGATTGTTGTAGTAGGCGATGCTTTCATTCTTTGTGGCAAAGCCGCCGGTGGGGATGACGGAAAAGGCATTTTCCAGGGCATCCAGGGGCGTCATGCCGCAGAGGGCAAAGGAAACCGCAGCGGCTGCGGTGAAGACCAGGTAGGTCACAAAGATGGCCGCAGTTGTTTCCTTGATGCGGGGGAGCGCCTTGGATGAGGTGGGGCCTGTGGATTCCGCACTGACCATCTTCGCCTGCACCCGTCCCGCCTGGGGGAAGAGGGCCACGAAGAAGACAATGATGCCCAGGCCGCCTACCCAGTGGGTGAGGGAGCGGAAGAGGAGAAGCCCCTCCGACAGGGCGGGAATATCATTGATCATGGTGGCGCCCGTACCGGTCAGGCCGGAAATGCTTTCCACGAGACTGTCCGGCAGGGACAGGGTTTCGGAAAAGAAGTACGGCAGGGAATACAGGAGGGAAACGGAAATCCATGCAAGGGCCGTGACGGCCATGCCTTCTCTCGGGGTCAGGCTGCTTTTCGGGATTTTTCCTTTCTTCTGCAGCACAAAGGAAATGATAAGGGCAGCCGCCAGGGAAAGAAGGAAGCCTGTCACCGGACCGCCGGTGAAAAGATTCAGCCCCAGCGGGGGGAGGAGCAGCAGCCCTGCGCCGAGAATGATCCGGGAGAGCAGGGCAAAAACGACAGCAAGATTCATATTATTCCTTCCCCTTGAAATAGGAAATGACCTTCCGCGCAGCGTCGGTTTCCGTAATGATAATGATCCGGTCTCCGGCGGAAAGGACGGACCGGCCGGAGGGGACAGTGAAGGCGCCGTCATGGACAATGGCGCCGACGAGGCATTCCTTCGGCAGGCGGGCCTGCATCAGGGAAAGTCCTGCGGCGGGGGAAGAGGGACCCACCAGGATTTCCAGGGCCTGCACCCGGCTTCCCTCCAGAAGGGAAACGGAAAGGACAGCGCCGCTGCGGACAAAGGCCATGACTTCTCCTGCGGCAAGCATGCGGGTGGACAGTACGATATCGACGCCGACCTGCTGGAAAAGCTCTACATATTCGGGGCGCTGCACCTGTGCGATGGCCTGTCCTGCGCCGAGGTGCTTCGTCAGGAGGGCAATCATCAGATTCAGCTTGTCATCCTTTGTGGTGCAGATGACCGTATCCGCATCGGCGGCGCCTTCCAGAGAGAGCAGCTCCGGGTCTGTGCCGTCTCCGCAAAGCACCACGCCCTTTTTCAGCCGTTCCGCCATGGCCTCGCACCGCAGCCGGTCCTTATCAATGACCTTGACGGAAATGCCGTCCTTTTCCAGAAGAGGCGCCAGGGCATTGCCTGTGCGGCCCGCTCCGATGATCAGCGCCCGGCGGGTGCTTTTCCGGTAATGACTGGCTCCGGAGGCAAAGCCGGACAGCTGTTCCAGAGACTGGGGCGTTCCGAGAAAATAAACCGTATCCAGCGGGCGGAGGACATCTTCGCCGTGAGGGATGATGCGGCGGTGGTCCCGGATGATCAGCGCCGCCAGTACATTCTCCGGCAGGCGGAGCTCCTTCAGGGGCTTTCCGGGTAGCGGCGAACGGTGGCCGATTTTCATCCCCACCAGACGGACCTTTCCCTCGGCGAAATCCTCCACATTCAGGGCGGAAGGGGTCATGAGAATCCGGCTGATTTCATGAGCGGTGATCTGCTCCGGAGAAAGGACCAGGTCCAGGTCAAAATTTTCCCGGAGATACCCCTCCGGCTCGGACAGATACTTCGGGTCCCGGATGCGGGCAATCGTGTGGGGAATCCCGTTCTTTTTGGCGAGCATGCACGCGATGATATTCACTTCATCCTGGGCGGTGACTGCGACCACAATATCGCATTCCCGGACTTCTTTCCGGCGCATGAAAGAAGGATTCGTCCCGTCTGCGCAGAATGTGAGCACATCCAGCGAATCCCGGATGGCCGACAGCTTTTCTTCATCCGTATCGGCCACAATGACATCGTATCCTTCATCGGAAAGGAGCTCGGCAATGATCCATCCCAGGTGACCGGCTCCGATGACTGTAATACCCATAGTGTTCTCCTTCTGTGAAAGATGATTTACCTTCATTATAGGGCATAAAAGGAAAAAGAACAGCGGAAGGAAAAAATAAAAAACAGGCCGGGGTTCTTCCGGGCAGAGGAGTGGGATCGGGCATCCTGCGCAGCACGGCCGGATGCGGGGGAAAGCAGGAATTTCTGCCAATAAAAAAGCACGCCGGAGCGTGCGCAGGCCCGATTTCCGGGCAAGAAAAAATCCCCCGGGGGAGAGGGATTCTTTCTTTGTCAGAGCCAGTGCGAAAGGGGCTCTGATGTAAAGGAATTGCCGGGGATACGGAGGGGATTTCAGCTTATCTCGTTCAGGACTTCATTCACGTTGCGACCAAAATCATAAGGAAAGTAAGGAAAGAAGGACTAAACAAAATCTACAAATGGGGTTATATGCAGACGAAAATAAGCAATCCCCGGCAAGCATAGGGTGGCGAAACTCAGACCGTTTCGCCTCTGTCTGTATTATACTATCTTTCGGAACAGAGTTAAAATTCCGAAAAATCATGATATAATAAGAAATCATTCGAAAAACTCATGATTCTATTCCATACAGATATGAATGCCGAGGCAGTCAGACTGCGGCGGGGAAAGCCGGATTTTCCGCAGCTGTTCTGCAGGTCTTCGGCGGAAAGGAGGAGACATGACGGTGACAGACCGGCAGAAGGGAATGCTCTTTGCGGCAGCAGGCGCCGTATTCTGGGGAACCAGCGGCAATGCGGGCCAGTTCATCCTGCAGGTACAGCAGATTTCTCCGGAGTGGCTTACTTTTTTCCGGCTGCTCCTGAGCGGCGCCGTTCTGCTTCTGGCGGCTTTTTTCCGGCAGGGGAAGGACATCTTTCTCCCCTGGAAGGACCGGGCGCTGCGGAAGGCCCTGCTGGCTTTCGGCCTTTTCGGCATGACCGGCACGCAGTACTTCTATTTCATGGCCATCCGGTACAGCGATGCTCCCACAGCGACGGTCATCCAGTATACCATGCTGATTCTCATTATGCTCTGGGTCTGTCTGTCCGAGCGGCGCTTTCCGGGGAAAAAGGAAATCTTCTGTGCAGCGGCGGCCTTTCTCGGGGTGGCGCTTGTTTCCTCCAAAGGTGATCCGGGCAGTCTGGCCGTTTCCGGAGAAGCCCTTTTCTGGGGGCTTGCCTCTGCGGCGGGAGCGGCGTTCTACACCATCGTCCCGGCAAAGCTCATCCGGAAATACGGCGCACCGGCCATTGTCGGCTGGGGGATGCTTACCGCCTCTGCGGTGATGCTTCTGCTGTCTCTGACCGTGCCCTTTACGGGAACGGCGGATGGAGAAACCCTGCTGGCCTTTCTCTATGTGGTTTTCTTCGGCACCGTGCTGGCCTTTCTTCTTTACCTGAGCAGCACCGCCTATATCGGTCCGGCGGAAACAGGTGTCCTGGGCGCATTGGAGCCTCTGGCGTCCGTTGTATTTGCCTTTCTCCTTTTCGGCACCGTCTTTACTGCGGCGGAGCTTCTGGGCATGGCCTGCATCATTGCGGCCGGCTCTGCCGTCAGCCGCAGCTGAAGATCCTTTCCCGCTTTCCGGTTTCCTTTTGCGGTCCGGCGTCCTCCTTCTGTGACGGAAGGGGGATTTTTCTTTTTCCGGCAATCGAAAACGGCCCCGGCGGAAAATCCGCCGCCGGAGCCGTTTCTGTTTTCTCTGTATTTTTTTAAATCAGGATGCCCTCGAAATGATCCATTTCATGCTGGATGACTTCTGCAGAAAAACCGGAAAAGCGTTTTTCCCGGGGACGGAACTTTTCATCCCGGTAGCGGACCGTGACCGTGCGGTACCGCCTGCAGGGACGCCGTCCCGGAAGAGACAGGCAGCCCTCCTCAGTTTCGTAGGGCTTTTCCGCCTTTACGATTTCCGGATTGTACATCGTGACCGGCTTTCCGCCGTCAAAGAAGACCAGGATCGTCTTAGCGGCGCCGATCATATTGGCCGCCATGCCGGCGCATTCCTCTCTGTGCGCCAGAAGCGTATCCCGCAGATCCTCTGCAACGGACTTGTCTTCCCGCACGGCAGGCACTGATTTCTGGGACAGGACGATCACGTCCCGGACAATGGGCCGTTCCATTACATATTGTACCCGTCCACCTGATCGCCGGTCTTGTCGAGACGGCGGGCGATGTCGTCGTAGCATTCATTCAGGTGGAATACGAGGAGATCCAGGCAGGTGCGCACCACATAGGGATCGAATTTTTCGCTCCGGGAGGTGATGCAGATGTCGAGGAATACATTGTCCTCTTCATTGATGGAATACTTCCCGATGGCATGACGGGCATTCAGTCCGTTCAGGAAATCTGTGAAAGTCTTGCGGGCCGGGCCCTTGGGCGCCGTTCCCAGATGGACGCGGATGACCACATACATGGAATTGTCCGTGATGACCGTGCAGGCCACCTTGTGCAATTTTCCTGCAGGCAGCGCTGTCATGAACACCACTGTGTCGAACGGGTCCTCCCGGGTGTCCCGTGCATTGATGCGGCGGAAGAAATTCAGTCCCTCCCGTTTGAAATATTCGTCAAGGATATCCGCTTTCAGATTTTTGCGGAATGTCTGCTTTCCCGGAAATTGTTTGATATCAGCCATAATAGAACCTTTCTGCGCCGAGCGCGTTTTTTCTTTCTATTATACAGGAAATCCGGGAAAATGGAAAAACGGGCCGCCGGGAAGGATTGTTTCAGGGATATAGAGGGACGCAGAAGGAGAATTCGGAAACTTCTATAACCGGGGCGGAGCAGGTGTCCGGAGGCGGAGAGAAAATGAAAAAACGGGAAGCGGTCAATTTTTATGGATGAGCGGAAGTGAAGGGGAAACGGGGAAAAGCACGGCAATATCGACCATGCATCAAATTCATGTTATAGCTGATTTATGACTTTGACGCATAAGTAAAAGCGGGATTCAATCATTACACAAAGGAATTGATGGACCTGTAACCTATGACTTTATGAGATTGGTTTATACCGATTCGGAAAGGGCTCTGTACAGGGAAAATCAAATCACTATAATGGAAATATGCAAAAACGAAGAAGTTTTCCAGGAATTTTTCTGCATATTATGTATAAAAACACAACCTGTATAAGGAGAAAGGAATAGGGTGATGTTGGATGGATTTGATGCTGCTCCCTGAATTTGTGAAGTTCGGCCTGTTTATGCTGGCCATTTTTGTTTCCAATATTGTCCAGGCGCTGACCGGCTTTGCAGGGGTGATGATTTCCATTCCGCCGGCGATTCTGCTCTACGGACCGGACATGGCGAAGGCGGTGGTCAATTGTATTGCCTGGATGGTCTGCGTGTATCTGGCTGTAAAGAACCGGGAGTTTATCCGGAAAAAAGAGCTGATCCGCATTATCGTTTTCATGCTGATCGGCATGGCGGCCGGCATTCATCTGTACAATGTGTTCAATCCGGCTGTGCTGGTGCCGCTGTACGGGGCGCTCATCGTCGGGGTGGCGCTGAAGAGTCTGCTCATGAAGCAGTCCTCCGGGGAAATGCCGTCCTGGCTGGCTGTACCGATTCTGCTGGGCGCAGGGGTCATCCACGGGATGTTTGCTTCCGGCGGTGCGCTGCTCGTGGTGTACCTGGTGGCGGCTTTCCGGGATAAGCAGACCTTCCGGGCCAATGTGGCCGCTGTCTGGGCGGTGCTGAATATGGTGCTCATGATGAATGATTTCCAGAAGGGGCTGTACAATACGGAATTTTTCGAGCTGCTCGGATCGGGCATCCTTCCTCTGATTGTGGCGGTCTATCTGGGGAACAAGCTCCATGACGCAATCAATCAGAAGATGTTCAACCGTCTGACCTACTGCCTCCTCCTGGCGGCAGGGACGATCATCCTGGTATGAGTCCGGAGAAAAATATAAGTAAAAATATAAGCGGAAGAAGGCGGGGGCTTCCCCGCTTTTTCTGACGCCTCTTTCCGGAAAGGATGAAGAAATAAGATAAATCCATGAAAAAACGGCATGGAAGGCCCTCTTGACGGAGAAGGCGCAGCGCGCTACACTATCTGGCATAAGGTTCAATCAATTTCATAGGGTTGACAAAGACGTCCGGAATGAGCAATCATTGTCGGGCTTTTTCTTTGGGGCAAAGGAGTCCGGGGTTTCCCGGACTTTTTCTCGTTTCCGGGAGAAAGCAGACTGCTCTGCCGGACGCAATTTATTTTCGGGAGGGAATTTCAATGAAAAATGGCAAAAAGCTTTTCCGAGAGTGGCCGCTTCTGCTGGCGGCAGCTTTCAGTCCCGCACTGGCGTTTGCGGAGGGAACGGAAGGTGGAAGTTATTCTTCCGTAGATACGATCTGGGTCCTGCTGGGAGCCATCCTGGTATTCTTCATGCAGCCCGGGTTCGCCATGGTGGAAACAGGGCTGACCCGTGCAAAGAATGCAGGGAATATCGTCATGAAGAATGTGATGGACTTTGCCATCGGGACGGTGGTCTTCTGGATTCTCGGCTTCGGCATCATGTTCGGTACGGATGTGAACGGAATCATCGGCATTCCGGATCTCTTCACCATGGGTGAGCATGGGGATGCATCCTATCCGGATCTGGCATATCTGTTCTTCCAGACTGTATTCTGTGCAACCTCTGCAACGATTGTTTCCGGGGCCATGGCAGAACGGACAAAGTTCTCTGCCTACTGCATTTATTCCGCAGTCATTTCCCTTCTGATTTATCCGATTTCCGGCCACTGGATCTGGGGCGGCGGCTGGCTGGCTGAGATGGGTTTCCATGATTTCGCCGGCTCCACCTGCGTACATCTGGTAGGCGGTGTATGTGCTTTCGTCGGTGCATGGATCCTCGGACCGCGTATCGGAAAGTACAATTCCGACGGAAGTGCCAATGCAATCCCCGGCCACTCCATTGTTCTTGCCTGCCTGGGCGTATTCATCCTGTGGATGGGCTGGTTCGGATTCAACGGCGGCTCCACCGTATCCATGACCGGCGATGACATCATGGAATCGGTTGCCCACATCATGGTCACCACGAATATGGCCGCAGCTGCTGCAGCGTGCACCGCGATGATCGTGACCTGGATCCGCTACGGCAAGCCCGATGTTTCCATGACACTGAACGGCGTACTGGCCGGACTGGTTGCCATTACGGCAGGCTGCGATGTCATTACCGTACCGGGTTCTCTGGCAGTCGGCATCATTTCCGGGGCATTCATTGTATTTGCTGTTGAATTCATTGATCAGGTTCTGAAAGTGGATGATCCGGTCGGCGCCATCGCTGTTCACGGCGGATGCGGCGCACTGGGCACACTGCTGACCGGTCTTCTGGCCGAAAAAGACGGCTGGCTCTACTGCGGAGATCCGCACTTCTTCCTCGTTCAGCTCCTCGGCGTAGCTACCGTTATCGTATATGTGTTCATTGCCATCAATATCGTATTCCGTCTGATTCGCGCGACTATGGGCCTGCGGGTTACCAGGGAAGAAGAAATGAACGGCCTCGACTTCGAGGAACACGGTCTGGTTTCCGCTTATGCAGACTTCATGATTCTTCCGGAAACAAGCGCTTCCGCACCGGCACCGGCGGCAGAAGCACCGAAAGCACCGGCTGCTGCACCTGCTCCGGCACCGGCAGATGTTCCGGCAGAAGCAGAGCCGGCAAAGGGCAGCAAGAAGCCGATGTACTGCGTCACCATCATTACTTCGGATCAGCGCTTCGAGGTCCTCAAGTCTGCGATGGAAGAAATCGGCATTACCGGCATGACCGTGACCAAGGCTCTCGGCTTCGGTCTGGAAAAAGGCCAGACACAGATGTACCGCGGCACGAAAATTGCAGCCCGGCTGCTGCCTAAGGTACGGGTGGATATCGTAGTATCCAAGATTTCGCCGAGAACAATCATTGAAACGGCGAAGAAGGTTCTCTATACCGGCAAGTACGGCGACGGCAAGGTCTTTGTAACACCGGTGTCCAAGTCTGTGAAGATCCGTACCGGTGAAGAAGATTACGATGCTCTCCAGGATTATCCCGTCGGAGAAGAAGCACCGAAGGACGACAAATAATCCGGGAGCAGATCTGAATTATATAAAGTAAATATATAGAGAAGGTATGAGAAAACGGGAAATCCGGAGCAGTCGGCACGGGTTTCCCGTTTCTTTCCTGCTGCTGAGGACAGATTCCGACGGAATAAAGGTACACTTATAGACAGAAAACAGGATTATTCACAGATTTGTTCACAGTTGTTCACAAGCAGATTTTTCAAAGTCTTTACAATCGGGAAAAAACGGCGGAAATCGGGGAATATCTCCCGCTGTCCGCCGGAGATATACACAGGAAAATGTGAATAACTGTGAATAAATCGGAGAGACAGAAAAAGACAGGCCGGAAAATCAGGAAAATACGGGGCTTTTCCGGGGATGCTCCGGGGACGGGGGCTGTGGATATTGTGAAAAAGTAGTTCACAGGCCGGGGAAAATCCTTCCGGGAGAGGACAGCGTACAGGGGAAAGGAAACAGTTCTTCCGGATAGGGGCGAAAAAAGGAGAAAGAGAAAGGAAAAAGGAGAAATAAGCATCCGCGGATGTCCTCTCCGGGCGGACAGTGCTCTTCTCAGGGGAAATGCGGAGAGCGCCGGAAGGGGAGAAAAAGGGGGATTCCGAATAAGTGTACACTTTTGAAATCGAAAAAAGTGGGGCTTTATCGGAGAAAAGCAGGAGAGAAAAGTGTTTCCGGTGGGGAAAGGACAGGGAAAAACGGGGAAAAAGGGAGATTTCCCCTGTTTTCCAGGGAAAAGGAGGGTTCCGGACGGCTTTTCCGGAAAAGGGCAGCAGGGGAAAGAATGCGCAGATTCCCGTACGGGAGAATCCGGCTGTTCACAGGGGCGGCTTTTCTGTTTTCCTGCCGTTTCCGTTTGGAAAATTTCCCGGATGTGGTAGAATAAGATAGGGTATTCAAAAAAATCAATATTTTCCTCCGGAAGGAGGAATTGACTGCGGCAGGACCGCAGATAAGGAGATGGACATCATAGAATTCCGAAGATTTTCTCTGGAAGACAAAGAAAAAATAGAAAGCTATTTCAAGGTTCACCATTACGAGCAGGCAGACTGCACCTTCAATACGCTTTTCCTCTGGCAGGACGGGTACGGCACGAAATGGGCGGAGCAGGACGGTATCCTCTTCATCCGCGCCGGGGAAGGAAAGGATCAGTTTTTCCTTCCTCCCTTCTGCAGAAAGGAAGAGGACTTCCGCAGGGGGCTGGAGCTGATCCACGGCGAATACGACCGGCAGGGGCTCCCCTTCCGGCTGAAATCCGCTTCCCGGTGGGTGACGGAGCGGATCGAGGAAACGGCTCCCGGGAAATACGATTTCATTGAGGACCGGGACAATGAGGAATACGTTTACCGCACGCAGGACCTCATTTCCCTGCCGGGGAAGAAATTCCGCATGAAAAAGAATCACCTGAACAGCTTCCTCCGCCAGTACGGCGATTATGAGTATGTTTCCCTGAAAAAGGAAAATCTGGAAGAGGCGCAGGCGGAAATCCGGGAATGGTTCGAGCGGCACGGGGAAATCCCTGAGGAAGAGGAAGCGATGAAGCTCTGCTTCCGCTACTGGGATGAGCTGGGCATGCGCGGTGCGGTCATCCGCATTTACGGCAAGGCCGAGGCCTTTACCTGCGGCGACCTGATCAATGAAAATATGGCGCACTGCATTTTCGAAAAGGCCAATTCGAATATCCGCGGCCTGTATCAGGCAATCAACCGGGATTTCCTCATTCATGAATTCCCGGAAACGGAATTTGTGAACCGGGAGGAGGATCTGGGCATCCCCGGTCTGCGGGAAGCCAAGCTGGGCTACAATCCGGATCATCTGACGGAAAAGTTTGACGTGGTATTGAAGGAATAAAGGAATTTCGGAGGGGAGAAAGGAGCGCTATGCAAGTCCGTAAAGCAAAAGAAACCGATGAAAGGGATTTGAAGGCCCTCTGGGCGTACTGCTTCGAAAAGCCGGGAGATCCCTTCTTCGACTGGTATTTCCGGCGTCTCTATGAACCGGAAAAGGCCCTGGTGGGAGAGACGGGCGGGCAGATTGCCTGCGCTCTTCACCGCCGCCCTTATGAGGTCTATGTGCGGGGAGAGGATTTCTCCACCGATTACATCGTAGGCGTCGCGACCCACCCGGCAGCCCGGGGAAGAGGCCATGCGGCGGAGCTTCTCCGGGGCGAATTTCACATTGCTGCGGGAGAGGACAAGCCCTTCGTGCTGCTCATGCCCTCTGCGGCGTCCTATTATCTTCCCCTGGGATTCAGCTTTGCCGTGCACCAGTGGGAGCGGAAGGCTTCGCCGGAAACGCTGGGGCTCCTGGGAAAGAAGCCGGAGCAGGCCAGGACGGTGAACGATCCCTCTGACTGGCAGGATCTGGCCGCTGTTTATGATGCGTACACAAAGGACAGGAATCTTTATGCCTTCCGGGACGGGCCGTCCTGGGAACAGCATCTCGAGGGACAGCTGCAGGAAGGGTACATCGCTGTGGTCTATGATGAAAAGGGGCCTTCGGGCTACCTGTTCTACTCCATAGAGGACCGGTGCCTCACGGTGTCCGAGATGGCCTTTGCCCGCGAATCGGGGCGGAAGGGGCTCTATGCCTACATGGCAGGCCACCGGGGCAGCGTTTCTCAGTGTGTATGGTACGAGCCGCTGGATGATGACTCCTACCGCACCTGGAACGACGGCGCGGAGCATACCTATATTCAGAACCGGACCTTCCCGTACATGATGGTCCGCCTTACCGATCCGGTCGCCGCCTTTGACGGGCTTCCCTGCGATGAGGATCTGAAAGGGGAAATCGCCTTCCGGCTGGCGGATTCCTTCCTGCCGGAAAACAGCGGGATGTATGTCTTGCGGGCGGAGGAAGGAAAAATCCATGCGCTGAAGGAGGATGTCTTCTATTCCCTGAAATGCCATATCGAGGATATTTCCGGCGTGTCCATGGGCAGTGTGTCCGAACCGGCGTTCTGCCTCAATGCAGGCGCTCTGGCCGAGCTTTTCACCGGCGCATCCGATCTGGCAGGGCTTCTTCGGAACAGCCGGGCGGTCTGGCTGATTCCCGACGAAAGAAAACGAAAGGAAATTCTCCGCTTTGCCGGCTGCATTCTTCCGAAGCAGGCAAACTGGATCAATGAATGGTATTAAAACGGAAAATACAGACGGGATGCAGAGCGGCTTCCCGTCCGCTGCAGGGGACCGGCAGGGACAGCTTACGGGCTGTCCTTTTGCCGTGAAAGGGCCTTTTCCGGCACCGGAGCGGGGCTGTTTCCGCCGGCCGGCACGGGGAATCCCGTTTCTTCCAGGATTTAAAAAGCGGGGAAACTGTGATACACTGATAAAGATATGATGCATTCTGCTTCCGATGGGGTTTCAGCTATGGAACGAGCCTATTTTACTTACATTCTCCGCTGCGCCGACGGGACGTACTACACGGGGTACACCGTGGATGACGTGAACCGGCGGGTGGCGGCGCACAATGCGGGAAAGGGTGCGAAATACACCCGGAGCCGCACGCCGGTGACGCTGGTCTGGTCCCGGGAATGGGACAGCGGCCATGATGCGCGGAGTGCGGAGGCGAGGATCAAGACCCTCACGAGGAAGCAGAAGGAAGAATTGATTCAGGGAAAGAGACAGCTATGAATCCATCGGTCAAGAAAACGAAGTATCTTACGGAAGCGGCGGCAGCGGCATCCATCACGGCCATTCTGGTGCTGCTGAAGCTCCTGGCGCCCTTTCTGGTATTCATCACCATGATTGCGTCGGCGGTGCCCGTGGCGGTCATCTGCAAATTCCACGGCATGAAATGGGGCCTGGGGACGTGTGCGGCGGAAATCTTTCTGGTGAACATCCTGGGCGGTCCCGAAATCGGGCTGACCACCGCCTTCTATGCGGCGGCACTGGGGCTGGCCATGGGGTACGGCTTCCGCCATGACTGGTCTTACCGGAATACCCTCCATCTGACCGCTCTGGCCTACGTGGTGGAAATGTCCTACAAGATTGCTTTTTCCATCTATATTCTGGGCCTGACGGATGCGCTGTCCTCCGTGATCGACCGGCTCATTACCTTTGTCCGCTGGATCTGGCCCTTCCTGTCGCAGGTTTTCGGCTTCGACCCGGACCCGGAAAAGGTGACGCTCACGGCGGGGGGCATGGTCATGGTGGCGCTCCTCTTCATCCTGAACGGCTACTGCTATGCCTATCTGAATCAGGAAATCGGCCGGGACATCGTGAAGCGCCTCAGGGCGGCGGGACGGTAAAACGGAAAAAGAAATATACAGGGGAATATCCCCTGTTTTTTTATGCAGGAAATCCGGCAGAGCATTCTGCTTCCGGCAGGATTTCCGCCCGGAAATCTATGGGACGGCTGCCGGCAGGAAGCAGGCATAAAAAAAGACCGCCGCAAGGGCGGTCTTTCCGGACTGTGCCGGACCGGGAAAGCCACGTACAGCGGCGGGATTCCGGTCTGGTATTTTCCGGTCCTATTCCGTGATTTCCGCCGTGACGCGCACCGTGCCGCGGCCGGCAGCCTGTGCGAGTCCGGCCGGATTTTCGAGGCGGCCGAGGGGTGTGTAGCGGAAGGGTGTGGAAAAATCTTTGTAGAAGAGAACGATGCAGTCCGTGCCGTACAGCATGAGGTCGCCTGCATGGATGCGGACCGGCCGTTTCGGTGCGGCAGGAAAATCCTCGGAAAGATAGGTGTATTTTTCGTTGCCGTTCAGTTCTTTCATCGTCCACGAGGCGGGAAGCCGGGAGAGGAGAGTCCGGGCGGCATCGGTATCGGCAGGCACGGCGGTGAAGACCGTGCCGTTCACAGTGAGACGGATACGCATGGCTCAGAGAGCGCGGCCCATGTCATAGGCCTGCGCCAGGGCGGGATGATTCTCCGCCGTGCCGGGTTCGGTGCATCCGCCGGCAAAGACGGTCCCCGCCAGACGCGCCTTTTCAAAGCAGTCCGCCCAGCCCCGGATGGCTTTCTGCGGACCTTCCATCGTTTCCGGCGCATTCTCGGCGGCGGAAGCAAGGAAGTAGATGTCCCGGAATCGGTATTCCGAGGAAAAGAGAGAATTCATCCGGTCGAGGAGCGTTTTCAGCTGGCCGGCGATGCTGTAGTAATAAACCGGGGAAGCAAAGACGATGACATCGGCGGCCTTTGCCTTTTCGGCGACGGTCCGGGCATCGTCTGCGATGACACAGCGGCCTGTTTTCTGACAGGTGAGACAGCCTGTGCAGAAGGCAATGTGTTTGCCCTTCAGGGAAATTTCCTCTACGGTGTGGCCTGCCTTGCGTGCACCGGCGGCAAAGGCGGCGGCAAGCCGTTCGGAATTGCTCCGCGGACGGAGGCTGGCAGAGAGAATGAGTACGTTTTTCATAGATTCCTCCTTGAATTTCAGGAACGGGCGGGAGCGCTGTGGAGCGTGCCGCCGGTAATGACAGTGCCGCAGGCGAGCGGATCGTCCCGGATGAAGGCACCGACAGACGGTGCGGCGATCAGGCCCGAGCGGGGATTTTTCACACTGACAATGGGGGTGGTGACCGCAGCTTCCACCTCGGATTTTTCAAAGGCAAGATCGGTTTCCTCCATGGCGCACCGGATGAGCTTCAGACGGCGGCAGCAGCAGAGCGGCTGTGTGCCGATGATGCGGCAGTCGATGAGCGTGAGCCCGTCGGAGTACCAGCCGAGGTACTCCCCGCGGAGGGTGCTGTTCCGGACGGTGACATTTTCCGCATGCCAGAAGGCATCCTTTGTATCGAAGGTACAGCCGTCAAAGACGGCATTCCGCACGTACTGGAAGCTGTACTTCCCGATGCAGTCCGTGCGGGTGAAGTGCAGGTCCGTGCTGCGCATGAGCATGTACTGGCTTTCCAGGCGGCAGCGGTCCATGGAAACATTCCGGAGGGACCAGCCGAATTCCGGGGACTGAATGTCGCAGCGGGCAAGGGAAACGTCCCGGCATTCCCGGAGCGCCTTGATGCCGTGCAGACGGGTATCCTCGATGCGGATTCCCTCGGAATACCACAGGGCGGCGCGGCAGAGCTCGGTCATTTCGGAGCCGCGGATGGTGAGATCCCGGTCGTGCCAGAAGGGATAGCGCAGATTGCAGAAGGTATCCTCCACGGTGATGCCGGTGCATTCCTTGAAGGCGCTTTCCCCGTCGGCGGGGCCGTCGATGCGGCAGCGGCGGACGGTGAGATTTTCTGCGCCGTAAAAGGCGCGTTCTTTGTCAAAGGTCTGATTGATGATTTCCTGCATGAATGGGTCCTTTCTCCGGAAAACAGTCTTCCGGTATTGTTTCAGCGGTCAGTTCGGGAATGCTTCCTTATGGGTTCTGTTTCATACGGTACAGAAGATAGTCGAGGCAGTCGATGCGGGACTGCGCCTCGTGAAGCGCAGCGAGAAGCACATCCCGCTGGCGGGAAAGGAAGCGGAGCTGCTCCTGCGGCGGCAGAGCCGGAAAGCGGAGAATATCCGCCTCGGTACAGCCGGCGTCCCGAAGGTTCCGGGCGAGGAGAATATCCGCCGTCATGTTTTTTTCCATAGGGCACCTTCTTTCTCCGGCCGGCTGCTGCCCTCCGGATATTTCATGTATACAGCGTACTCCAAAACATACACTATAGCTAATACTTTGTAATCATATAATGAAATGCTTGACGGGCATTTCATGGCTTCTTTATAATGGGGAAAAGGACGGTGATGTTTATGGAACTGCGGGTACTTCGGTATTTTCTGGCGGTCGCCCGGGAGGGGTCCGTTACCGGCGCGGCAAACTATCTGCATCTCAGTCAGCCCACGCTGTCCCGGCAGATCCGGGATCTGGAGGAAGAGCTGGGGCAGAAGCTTCTCGTGCGGGGGAGCCACAGGGTCACGCTCACTGCGGAAGGAATGCTGCTCCGGAAGCGGGCGGAGGAAATCGTTGCCATGGCGGACAAGACGGACGAGGAATTCCAGGCCATGCAGGGCCGCCTGTCCGGCGATGTGTACATCGGCAGCGGCGAGACCGTGGCCATGAACCTGGTGGCAGCGGTATGCCGGGAAATCCGGGAGAGCTATCCCGGTGTGCGGTGGCATCTGTACAGCGGCAATGCAGAGGATGTGACGGAGCGGCTCGACAAGGGGCTGCTGGATTTCGGCATCCTGATCCAGCCCACGGATATTACAAAGTACAATTATCTCAGCATCCCCGCCAGGGACCGGTGGGGTGTCATTGTCCGCAGGGACCATCCCCTGGCGGCGAAGGAGGCCGTTGCGGCAGAGGATCTTGCGCCCTATCCGCTGCTGCTTTCCCGGCAGGTGCTGGAAAGCCGTGCCGAGGGCAATGCGCTCATGGACTGGTTCGGTCCGCTGCGGAGCGGACTGCAGATCGCCGGCACGTACAATCTCTGCTACAATGCGGCAGTCATGGCCCGGCAGGGCGTGGGCTGCGTGGTTTCTCTGGACGGTCTGGCGGATACCTCGGAGGAAAGCCCTCTCTGCTTCCGCCCGCTCAGTCCGGCTATCGAGTCGGGACTGGATCTGGTGTGGAAGAAATACCAGGTCTTTTCCCGGGCGGCGGAGCTCTTTCTGGAACGGCTCCGGGAACGGTTTGAAGAAAAGGCATGACGGAAAATGAAAAGAGACTGTCCGGAAGGACAGTCCTTTTTCTGTGAGGCGTATATAAAAATCAGAGCAGAATCCGTCAAACGATTTCGGCATAGAAAAAACCGGCGGACGGACCGCCGGCTGTTTTGTTTCGGAAATCTGTATGTGATTTTACGGGATATCTTCCTCTGCAGGAGGATTTCCGGGAAGCGGGGAAAACTTTTCCAGAATCAGGCCGAGGGCAAAGCCTGCGGCAAAGAAGGAAATCCAGCCCATGCTGTACTGAGACAGCGGAAGCGCATCCATGAAAGGCGCCAGCGCAGACGGTGCAATTTTCAGGAATTTCAGTGCATCGTACAGAGAGGGAAGAACCGTGAATCCCACGGCCAGGGCATAGACCCGGCGGGAGCCGTGGGTGACCGGATCGGTCAGAGCCAGAATAATCAGCGCCACCGCCAGCGGGTACAGGAAAAGCAGCACCGGGATGGCGCCCTTGATGATGGAGGACAGGCCGAAGAGGGCAATGCCGAAGGAAAGGAGAGCAAAGCCGGTGGACCAGGTCTTATGTCCGATGGAAGGCATGAGCTGGTGGAAGAAAGCAGCGCAGGAAGCAATCAGGCCGATGCTTGTGGTCAGGCAGGCCAGAATGACGATGGCTCCCAGAATGGAGCCGCCGAAGGCACCGAAGTAGAAGCGGGAAGAGCCGACCAGAACGGGAGCGCCGTTTTCCACATGGCCCAGGACGGATACGGAGGTCGCGCCCAGATAGACGAGAGCGGCGTAGATGATGAACAGGAAGAACGTGGAAATGAGGCCGCACTTGAGGGCAGTCCGCACCTTTTCCTCCGGATCGGTGACGCCGTACAGATCGATCGCTTCCAGAACGATGACGCCGAAAACGAGACCGGCAAGAACGTCCATGGTGTTGTACCCTTCCAGAAGCGCATTGGCGAAGGCTTTCACCGGCGTATCATAGGCTGCTCCCGGTTCGGTGTAAGCGCCCATGGGGGAAAGAACCGATGCGCTGATCAGGATGAAAAGGAAAAGAAGAAGCGCCGGCGTAATGACCTTCCCGATGCGGGGCACCAGCTTGGACGGGGAAATTGCCAGCCACCAGGACAGAAGGAAGAAAACGGCTGCAAAGGCGTAGAGCGCGAAATCCTTATCGCCTTCCGCAAGAAGCGGAGCGACTGCGATTTCAAAGGAAGTCGTCGCCGTACGGGGAATGGCAAAGAACGGTCCGATGGTCAGGTACAGGGCGCAGCTGAAAAGGAGGCCGTAAAGGGGAGACACCCGGCTGGCCAGGTCCATCAGGCTTTTGCCGGAGCGGCATACCGCCAGAACGGAAGCGAGGGGAAGCCCTACGCCGGTAATGACGAAGCCGATGACGGCATACAGCGTATTGTATCCTGCATTCTGCCCGAGAAAGGCGGGGAAAATCAGATTGCCCGCTCCGAAGAACAGAGCAAAGAGAAGAAGACCGATGGCAATATATTCATGAGAGCCTTTTTTCATAAACGGATGATTCCTTTCGTGATGATAAAAAACACAGATATTAGTTGATATTTTATCATAATAAAGCAAGGATTGCATCACTTTATGTCATAAAATACAAAAAATTCTATATTTTCCGCCGAAAAATTCCCGGGACAGTCTTTCGCAGAGACAGGCCGGAAAAACGGAGCCCTGTCAGAAACCGGTCATCTTTTTGTCTGCTCTATGTACGGATTTTTCGGATTCTGCTAAAATAAGGAAAGATATTGCCGAAAAGGATTCGGAAAGGATATTATAAAAGGTACAGGAAATGCTGGATGCAGAAAAATTGCAGGAACTGCGGGATGCGGCGGAAAAGGCAATCCGGGAGCAGGAAAGCGAACGGGTGATATCCTTTATCTGGAACAGCAGGAAATACTGGATCAAAAGGAAGCGGGGAAACGGGCGCAATCAGCTGGTCAAATATTCTGTGGAAAAGGAATTTTATTATGAAATTGCCCGCAGAACCATTGCAAAGAACGCCTGCCCGGATCTGGTTCCGGATATGCCTGTCCTGACGCCGGACTATATGGTGATTGAAGACGGCGGGATGACCGTCAAAAGCTGGCTCGATCAGGATATTCCCGAGGAAGAAAAACGGGACATCCTCCGCCGGGCAGGAACGGCGCTCTGCCGCCTGCACCGGGCGGGAATCGTCCACGGACGGCCTGCCCTGCGGGACATTACCTGCCGGGACGGCAGGATTTCTTTCCTGGACTGGGAAAACCGGCTCTACAGCCACAATATAGAGGAACAGAAAGCCATCGATTTTCTCCTTTTTCTGCAGGCCATCTATCGGGAGAACTATCCTGAGGAAAAAGGACGGATCGAAGCCGCAGAAAGAGGATATGTGGAAGTCGGAGGCAGTGAAGTGCGGAAGAATGCCGGAGCATATCTGAAAAAACACGGAATCGTAGGAAAACTGGTCCGCGGTGTTTCCGTTTTTCACTGGAAAGATGTGGAGCCGGTGCGGAAGCTTTATGATCATTTATTATAAAGACGGACTGCCGCCTTTTTGAGAGAATCATTTCGGGAAATTGCCGGACGCAGAGGAGACGGAAGGACAGGGGAATCCTTCCTCCCTTTTTATCGGACGGAAAAGAAGAATTGAAGGAGATTGTATGTTATTCTGGGCGCAGGAAAAGGAGAACCTTTCCAATTGGTGGGGCAGCATCTCCAAAAGAGAGCTCCTGACTTACCTGGGAGGGACAGTCCTGCTTCTTTTCATTATTTTTGCTTATTACTGTATGCTGGGAATTACCGGGCTGTCTGACTGGTACCGCTTCCAGCGGAATATGGGAGAGTGCTTTGTACTGCTCCTTCTGACGCAGATCGTGACGCGGAAAAATCTGCTGCATCCTTTCTGGTGCATCGGCTATATTCCTTTTTTTCTGTGGCTCTTTATCTTTCCCTATGCGCTGATCCATGCAGCGAACGGTCTCGATTCGGCATCCTTCAATGATCTGTCGCCGTACTTCCTCACCTCGGTGGCGCAGCTGCTCCTGATCTTTTTCATCATGAACGTCATCTGCCGGGTTTATGTGGGGCGCAAGCTGGCGGCTCTCATCTGTCTTTCTGTCGTGCTGTTCTTTTCATTTTCCGCCTTTATCTTTCTGGCGCACTATGAATCCCTGGGCATCATCATGACGCCGCGGGAAATGTTTTTCGCCATGACCAATACGGGAACGTGGTTCACCAGAGTCGTCATGCGGCATGTGGAGACCTGGCAGATCGGGTTTTTCCCCCTGTTCAGCCTTGCCTATGCGGCGGCTTACGGGAAATGGATTTACCGCAGTGCCTATCACCTGGATGATAAATGGGTCCGGAAGGACAGGAAATCCTATTCCTCCATCCACCGGCTTCTTCAGTTTATTGTCTTTTTCCTCTGCGCATGGCTCCTGATCCGCTGGGCATCGGAATGCTTCCCCCTCCACGATTATGAGCTGGCCAGACAATATAAGGAATACTTTGATTTCATACGGAATACCACACTGTAAATACAGCTTCATCGGACTGTCCGGGCTTTCCCGGGCAGTTTTTTTGATGCTCTTTCCGGGGATACGGAAAAGACAGGAGAAGATCTCCTTTACGGGCCTTGGCAGCCGGCGCTGTTTCGCCGGGCTTTTCCTTCCTTTGTCGAAAATTTTATTTTCTTCATTTCTTCGAAAAAGTTGCATTTTTTAGAATTGAGTCTATAATTTACTTTGAAATGATAAAATATTATTCATGATAAGCACTGGCTTGGATGAGAGGAATTTTCATGGAAGACAAAGAAAAAGAAAAAAATAAGGAAAAAGAGAAAGAAAAGGGCAAAGAGGAAAAGGAGCCGCTGTCCACCCGGGAAAAAATCAAGCTGATCCTGGATATCGGACAGCTGATGATGGAAAACGGCGCGGACAGCAAGCAGATCGTCCGGGATATGCTGCGCTGCGCCGCCTATCTGGGCATCTACTGGGAACAGATACAGATCCATATCACCTACTTCACCATTATGATTTCCGTGGACGAGGAAGAAAAGACCATCACCATGTTCCGGAAATGCTACCGCCACGGAGTAAATATGAATACCATTCTGCAGGTATCCCGCCTGTCCTGGCGGGCGCTCCAGAACAATGAGCCTTACGGCATGCTTCGGGAGCATCTGCAGGAAATCCGGCAGAATGCGGAAAAGCGGCTGTATTCGCCGGCTATGACCTTCTGCGCCATCGGCCTGGCATCGGCAGCCTTCTGTCTCCTTTTCGGCGGCGCCTGGTATGAAGCTATTTATACCTTTTTCGCAGCCGTCATCGGTGCCGTCATGCGCTCTCTGTGCGAGAAAAACAAAATCAACGGCTACCTGGGCATTGCCGCATCGGCCTTTGCATCCACCTTCACGGCCTACTTCTCCATGTACCTGCCGGGAAATGCTTCGCCCTGGCTGCCGGTCGTGGCCTGTGCACTCACGCTGGTCCCGGGGATTCCCCTGATCAATTCCGTGGATGACTTCATGAATAACTATATTTCCTCCGGAATGACAAGGGTCACCCACACCATTCTGATCATGTTTGCCATGACCTTCGGCATTGCCGCTTCCGTGAGCATTACGCAGGTGCCGAGCTTTACTCAGGTGAATATCCTGCCGGAAAGCCTTTTCATTTCCCAGGCCGTTGCGGCAGCTCTTGCTGCGGCAGGCTTTGTCGTGATGTTCAATATCCCGCGGCGGTTCATCGCGGCAGCCTGCATGGGAGCCATCATTACGGTGGACGTGCGGAATATCCTCATGGTGGACTTCGGCATGGGCATTGCCTTTGCGTCCTTCCTGGGCGCAGCCACCCTGTCCGTCCTCCTGTTCTCCCTGGCCTACAAATTCCATGAACCGGTTTTCGTGGTCATTATTCCCTCCGTCATTGCCCTCCTTCCCGGGGTGCTCCTGTACCGCTTCCTCTTCGGCATTATCGTCATTTCCAGTCAGACTGCGGAAACCTTCCTGATGACCGTCCGCGACGGCGTTACCGCCATGCTGGTTCTCCTGGGACTGGCCATCGGGGCCGCCCTTCCGGAGGTACTGGGACACCGCTACATCGAGCGTTCCAAGGAAAAACGCCTCCGCAGGCTTCTCGTCCGCAAGGACAGCGCCGTAGCCCGCTACAAGGATGCCGCCGATCTGGATCAGGCATCCAACCGTACATAAAAACCATTCTTTCCGGAGCTCCGTCATGCAGCTCCGGTTCTTTCTGCCCGATTTTTCCGAGGGAATCTCTCTTTTGGGAGATTGTTCGGATTTATTTTTTCCTTGTGGAAATATACAATAAGGAATATAATAAAAACGAATGAGGAAAAAATGATGCGACATTTTAGGTACACTTTATTTTTGGCGGAGCAGAAGAAAAGAGGGTTAATATGACATCCGGCAAGGAAGACTATTTGAAAGCAATCTACCGCATCAGCGAGTTCCATGAACTGGTAACCAATAAGGAACTGGCAGAAATGCACAGGGTTTCCCCGCCTTCCGTTTCCGAAATGGTGACGAAACTGGAAAAAGAAGGATATGTGGACTATACGGCCTATAAGGGCAGCAAAATTACCCGGAAGGGCAGAAAGGAAGCAGGACGGCTTCTTCGCTACCATGCCCTGTGGGAGGTTTTCCTGGCAGAACATCTCCATTTCTCCTGGAGCGAAGCCCATATGCTGGCAGAGGGACTGGAGCATCAGACCACCGATGAACTTTCCGACCGGCTGGAAGCCTACCTGGACTATCCGAAACACTGCCCCCACGGCGACCCCATTCCCACCAAGGACGGCAGCTATAAGGGCGTGACCCACCGCAGCCTGTCCTCTCTGGAAATCGGTGAAAAGACACATATCCGCCGCGTGATGGAAGACCACAAGCTGATGGACTACATCCAGGACAAGCAGATTGAAATCGATATGGAAGTCACCATCAAGGACAAGGAACCCTACGAAGGCCCGATTCTCCTGGATACCCCGAAAGGCGACATCTCCGTGAGCTACAAAGCTGCTCAGCAGATTTTCGTGGATGATAAATAAGGAAAAAGAAATAAAAGAGACAAAGCAAAGAGCTGCAGGACAGTAAGCGTTCCGCAGCTCTTTTTATTGTTCAGTGACGTTTCCGCCGGTCTCCGTATTTCCTGCCCGGCGGGATTTCATAGGGCCTTTTATGATAAAATAAAGAATAAATATATTTTCGGCGGGAGGCACTATGCACATTCAATATTATGATATCGGACTGAACCTTTTTACCCGGTCTTTTCCGGACCCGGAGAAGATCATTGCAGACGCGGAAGCAGCGGGAATCCGGTGTATCCTGACCGGCTCGGAAGCCCGGGACAATGAGCAGGTGAATGCATTCACAAAGACCCATGACCTGTACGGCACGGCAGGCATCCATCCGCACTGCACGGACACCGCGAAGGAAGAAGATATCGCCCGCATCCGGGAAATTATCCGGTCCAATCCTCGGATTGTGGCTGTGGGGGAAACCGGTCTGGACTACGACCACATGTATGCGAAAAAGGAAAACCAGCTTCGGTTCTTCAAAAAGCTCATCGATTTGGCGGAAGAGCTGAAAAAGCCCATGTTCCTTCATGAAAGAGATGCCGCGGAAGACTTCATCCGCTGCTTCGAAGGCCATGACGAGCTGTGCCGCCGGTCCGTGGTGCACTGCTATACCGGCGACCGGGCGACACTGGAAAAGCTGCTCGATATGGGATTCTACATCGGCATTACCGGATGGATCTGCGACGAAAGAAGAGGAGATGACCTGCGGGATGCAGTGAAAATCCTTCCCCTTGACCGGGTCATGGTGGAAACCGATGCGCCCTACCTCACACCGCGGGGATTCCGCCTGCCCCGGACCAATGTGCCCCAGAACATCGTATATGTAGCGGAAACCCTTGCCCGGTATATGGGCGTTTCTCAGGAAAAGCTGGAAAAAGCGGCCCGGGAAAATACGGAAAAGCTCTTTCGGATTTCCGGACAGGAGGAAAAATGAACGATAAAATCATTCCCGTGAAAGCGGGAGAAATCCATACTCTGACCATCCGGGATCTGGGCATCCACGGAGAAGGCATCGGCAGCGCCGACGGATTCACCGTATTCGTCCCCGGCGCCCTCCCCGGAGAAACCGTGAAGGTACGGATTCTGCAGGTCAAGAAATCCTACGCTTCTGCGCAGCTCCTGGAAGTGGAAGAAGTTTCAGCCGACCGGGTGACGCCGGAATGCCCGGCTTACAAAAGCTGCGGCGGCTGCCAGATTTCCCATATGAACTATGAAGCCCAGGCTGCGTGGAAAGAAAACCGCGTGCGGGAAGTCGTTTCCCGTCTGGGCGGATTCAGCGGAGATCTCGTCCTCCCTGTGAAAAAAGCGGCCCATCCCTTCGGCTATCGGAACAAAATGGCCGTTCCCGTGTCGCAGGCATCGGGCGGTGCGAAAATCGGCTACTACCGCCAGGGAACCCATCAGGTTGTTCCCGTCAGCGGATGCCTCATTCAGGAAGAGGAAAACAACCGCCTCCTCCGCTTCGCCGCAGGCTTTCTCACCCGGCACAATATTTCCGGCTATAACGAAAAGAGCAGAAAAGGCACGGTCCGCCATATCATGGGCCGCGTCGGCGATCACGGCGAAGTAATGGCCGTCATCGTCACTGCTTCGAAGAACCTTCCGCAGGAAGAGCTCTGGGTGAAGGAAATCCGGGAGCTCCTTCCCGAGGTTGTTTCCGTTTATCACAACGTACAGGACCGCCCGGGCAATGTCATCCTTGGGAAGACCATGCGCCTCCTCTGGGGCAACCCGGCCCTCACCGCCACCCTCTGCGGACTGACTTTCGAGGAAAGCCCGTACTCCTTCTTCCAGGTCAATCAGGAACAGGCGGAAGTCCTTTATAATACGGCCCTGGAATATGCGGAACTGCACGGCGGGGAAACGGTCATCGATGCGTACTGCGGCACCGGCACCATCTCCCTCTGCCTGGCGAAAAAGGCGAAAAAGGTCATCGGCATAGAAATCGTCGCGCCTGCCATCGAGGATGCGAAGAAAAATGCAGAACGGAACGGCCTGGACAATGTGGAATTCCACGCCGCCGATGCAGGCAAGCTGATGCCGAAGCTGTACGAGGAAGGCCTCCGTCCGGATGTGATCGTCATGGACCCGGTCCGTGCCGGATGCAGCGAAGAAGTCCTGCAGGCTGCGGCGGG
>ULUY01079486.1_pt1 | contig 29588 bp, 17 predicted proteins | sample 1959031 | NCBI WGS metagenome assembly ULUY01 (sample SAMEA4835774, study PRJEB28245) | human gut metagenome | biome: gut microbiome; material: fecal sample | place: Denmark | collected 2008
GGTTTTTTATTCATACGAATATCTGAAAAGCATAATCCATACTAATTCATGGGTCCTATTGAAAAGAAAGAATTCCCTCTGTAAAATATATGATATACGTTGCACATAAGCGACTGTTCATGAGGGCTTCTCCGGAAACCCATGATGAAAAGGGGGACAAAATGAAACATATTCGCAAAGTACTGGTAGCAAACCGAGGAGAAATCGCGATTCGTGTTTTCCGTGCCTGCAGTGAAATGGGCATTCGGACCGTAGCGATTTATTCCAAGGAGGATATCCTTTCCCTCCATCGCAACAGAGCGGATGAGGCATATCTGGTCGGAAAAAATGATAAGCCGATCGATGCATACCTGGACATAGAAGATATTATCCGGATTTGTAAGGAACACAATGTAGATGCAATCCATCCGGGCTACGGCTTCCTGGCAGAAAATGCCAAGCTGGCAGAACGCTGCAAGGAAGAGGGCATCGTTTTCATCGGACCGAGAGTGGAACATCTGATCATGTTCGGCGACAAGGTCAATGCCCGCATCCAGGCGGAAAAGGCAGGCATTCCCATGATTCCCGGTACGAACGGCGCCGTTAAGAGCTTTGCGGAAGTCAAGGAGTTTGCAGAACGGGTCGGACTGCCGGTCATGATCAAGGCTGTCAACGGCGGCGGCGGACGCGGCATGAGAAATGTAGACCGCATGGAGGATCTGGAAGAAGCTTACAACCGGGCAAGATCGGAAGCGAAGATGGCTTTCGGGGATGATGAAGTTTATGTGGAAAAATGCATCATGAACCCGAAGCATATCGAAGTACAGGTCCTGGGAGATGAACAGGGCAATGTAGTTCATCTTTTTGAAAGAGACTGCTCTATTCAGCGCCGTCATCAGAAGGTTATCGAAATGGCGCCGGCATGGTCTCTTCCGCAGGAACTGCGCAATCAGATCTGCGAGGCAGCTGTCAAGCTGATGAAGAATGTTCATTATCTGAATGCCGGCACGGTGGAATTCCTGGTCGATCAGGATGAAAAGCATTTCTATTTCATCGAAGTCAACCCCCGTGTACAGGTAGAACATACCGTTACGGAAATGATTACCGATGTGGATATCGTAAAGACGCAGATCCTTATTGCAGAAGGATATGCGCTGAACGGACCGGAAATTGCCATCGGCAATCAGGATGAAATCTGGTACAAAGGGGTGGCAATCCAGTGCCGCATCACCACCGAAGATCCGCAGAATAATTTCATGCCTGACACGGGCAAGATCATTGCTTATCGTTCCGGCGGCGGCCCGGGCGTCCGTCTCGATGCAGGGACAGCGTACACCGGCGCAGTTATCACCCCGTACTACGATTCCCTCCTGGTTAAGGTAACCGCTCATGCGCTTCATCCGAAGGATACGATCCGTAAGATGCTCCGCTGCCTGGATGAATTCCGTATTTCCGGGGTCAAGACAAATATTTACTTCCTGCAGAATATGCTCCGCACCAGAGACTTCCTGGAAGGACTCTGCGATGTAAACTATATCGACCGCAATCCGTGGCTGCTCCAGAAACCGGATCTGGTTTCCGACCGCGGCACCCGTCTGCTGACCTATATCGGGGATATCACCGTCAACGGCTATGCCGGTGCGGGACATCAGGATAAGCCCGATTTCCATCAGCCGATCCTGCTTGATGCTTCTCATAAGGAAGCACCGAAGGGAACCCGTCAGCTTCTGGCGGAAATGGGACCGGAGAAATTCTCCAAGTGGGTATTGGACCAGAAGGAAGTCTTCTTTACCGATACGACTTACCGCGATGCTCACCAGTCGCTTCTGGCAACCCGTATCCGCACCTATGATATGATGAAGGCCATTCATTATACAGCCGTTCATGTACCGCAGCTCTTCTCCATTGAAGACTGGGGCGGCGCAACATTTGATGTGGCTTATCGTTTCCTGGATGAAAGCCCGTGGGAAAGACTCCGCAAGCTCCGCCGGGAAGCTCCGAATATCCTTTTCCAGATGCTGACCCGCGGGGCCAATACGGTAGGATATACCAACTATTCCGAAAATGTAGTACGGCATTTCATTGATCAGGCTGCGGAAAACGGCGTGGATGTATTCCGTATCTTTGACTGCCTGAACCAGCTTTCCCACATGACAGTTTCCATTGACGAAGTGCGGAAGCAGGGGAAACTGGCAGAAGCATGCTTCTGCTACACCGGGGATATCATGGACCCGAAACGCCAGAAGTATTCCCTGAAATACTACACCGACCTGGCAAAGCAGATGCAGGATGCCGGTGCGAATATCATCGCCATTAAGGATATGGCGGGCCTCCTGAAGCCGGAAGCGGCATATGCCCTGATTTCCGCACTGAAGGATGCAGTGGATCTGCCGATTCATCTCCACAGCCATGAAGGCGGCGGCTGCACCCTGTACAGCTATGCAAAGGCAGTCGATGCCGGCGTAGACATTATCGATGTGGCAACCAGTGCACTCTCCGGCGGCACCAGCCAGCCTTCCATGACCTCCATGTATTATGCGCTGCAGGATAATCCCCGTCAGCCGAAGCTGGATATCGACGCGCTGGAAACCATCGACCGCTACTGGCAGGGCGTACGTCCCTTCTATGCAGGCGTTGATGCCAAGATGACCGGTGCCAATACCACCGTGTACCAGCATGAAATGCCTGGCGGCCAGTATTCCAACCTGCGTCAGCAGGCTACGGCAGTGGGTCTGGGCGACCGCTGGCCGGAAGTGTGCCGCACCTATGCCAAGGTCAATATGATGTTCGGCGATATCATCAAGGTTACACCGTCCTCCAAGGTTGTCGGCGATATGACACTCTTCATGGTACAGAACAATCTGACCGAAGCAGATATTTATTCCAAGGGAGATACCCTGGACTTCCCGCAGTCCGTTGTGGATTTCTTTGACGGCAAGCTGGGAACACCCTACGGCGGTTTCCCGGAAACGCTGCAGAAGATCATTCTCCGCGGCAAAAAGCCTCATGTTCTGAGCACACCGGCGGATGTAAACTTTGACAAGATCAAGATGGAAATGAAGGAAAAGCACCTGCCCACCTCGGAAGAAGCGGTTTCCTCATACTGCATCTATCCGAAGGTTTACAGCGACTACATGGGCCGCTACCATAAATACGGCGACCTCTCCGTTCTGGATACGCCGACCTTCTTCTTCGGCATGAAGCCCGGCGAAGAAGTCCGTGTCAACGTAGAGGAAGGGAAGATGCTCCTTGTCCGTCTGGATTCCGTAACAAAACCCGATCCGGAAGGAAACCGGGAAGTCCGGTTCGAACTGAACGGCATGCCCCGCACCATCGTTGTTCACGACAAGCATGTGGAAGATACGGCGGTAACCGTGGAAAAAGCTGATCCGGACGTTCCCGGACAGGTAGGAGCTACTCTGTCCGGCTCCGTAGTCAAGCTTTTGGTGGAAAAAGGCGTTTCTGTCAAGAAAGGCCAGCCGGTCATCGTTACGGAAGCGATGAAGATGGAAACCACCATCACAGCTTCCCAGAGCGGCATCGTATCGGAAATCCGCGTAAAGCCGGGACAGCGGATTGAATCGGGAGACCTGCTCCTGGTTATCGAATAAGAAAAATCGAATTCTGCAGACTGCGGAATTCCGCACAGCTCCTTCTCCTTTCGGGGAAGGAGTTTTTGCGTGCAGGAAAAGAGGCAGGAGGGAAAACCGTGCAGCAAAAGACCGCATGCTGCGCAGATTGCAATTTCCCGGAAAGGGTGTTAAAATGCTTGCGAATACAGCACCTGAAAAAGTCAATAAGAATTTTAACGGAAGAAAAATTTTATATGTGACAAAAATATTTCTATAAAAGAAAATATTGCAACGGTGCTATTTAAAATTTCTGTATATGAAATAAGAATTTATAATTGAAATGAGTTCCTGATTATGGTAAAATTTCAATTTGTTATGGTTCTTGTTTTATATTATATATGTATGTTAACGAAAAGAGACGTCTGAAAAAGCAAGGTTATCCGTGTTGTTGTCCGAATGCCCTTGCTTTCTTTGTCTCAGAAGTCTCGTGTTTTGATGAAAGGGTGAGGCGAGGAATGCCCAAAAGCAAGATGTTCAGGCCGGTGCAGGTTGGCGGGAAAAAGAGATATACCTATGCCAGAGCACAGGAAGTACTGAAAATGCCGCATTTGCTCGACCTGCAGACCAAATCCTACGAATGGTTCTGCCGGGAAGGGCTGAAGGATGTATTTGCTGATATTTCTCCGATCGAAGACAGCGCACACAAGTGGGCTCTTCACTTCGGGGAATACTATTTCGGCCAGGGAAAATACAATATCGAACAGTGCAAGGCGAAGGATGTCAATTATTCCGCACCGCTGTATGTCAAGGTCCGCCTGGAAAACAAGGAAACCGGCGAGCTGAAGGAACACGATCTGTTCATGGGTGATTTCCCGGTCATGACCGATACAGGCACCTTCATCATCAACGGCGCAGAACGTGTTATCGTATCTCAGCTGGTCCGTTCCCCCGGCGTGTACTACAAGAAGGAAAGAGATGCCTTTGATAAGGAAATCTACACCGCGCAGCTGATTCCGAACCGCGGTGCATGGATTGAACTGGAATCCGATCCGAAAGGTTCCGTTTCCGTCCGTATCGACAGAAACAGAAAGATTCCGGTCACCGTACTGATCCGTGCTCTGGGCTACTCTTCCAATGAGGAAATCCTGGATCTGTTCGAACATGATATCCACATCGAAAGAACGCTGGAAAAGGACAACACGACCGATACAAAGTCGGCTCTGATTGAAATTTACAAAAAGCTTCGTCCGGGCGAACCGGCTACGGAGGAAAGCGGTGCAACCCTGCTGCGGAATTTCTTCTATGATTCCCGCCGTTATGATCTGGCAAAGGTCGGCCGCTACAAGCTGAACAAAAAGCTGTCCTGGAAGAACCGTCTCTACGGCCACAAGACAGAAGGCCCGATTGTCAATATGGAAACGGGCGAAGTGGTGATCGAAGGCAACAGCCTGATTGATGATGATGCAATCCGCACACTGGAAGAAAGCGGTGTATTCTCCGGTTACGATCAGGTAGAAGTCATGACCCAGAAGGACGACGGAACACCGGTCAAGGTGATCTGCTCCTCCGGCAACCGGGAAGACAACTACCGCATCCTGGACAGAGAAGATATCATCGCCTGCATTGACTACCTGCTGAACATGATGCAGGGATACGGAAAGAGCGACGATATCGACCATCTGGGCAACCGCCGCGTACGCTGCGTAGGCGAACTGCTCCAGAATCAGTTCCGCATCGGCCTGACCCGTATGGAAAGAGTGGTCCGTGAAAGAATGACCACCCAGGATCAGGACAAGATGACGCCGCAGGCACTGGTCAATATCCGTCCTGTTGTAGCAGCCATCAAGGAATTCTTCGGAAGCTCCCAGCTGTCTCAGTTCATGGACCAGACAAACCCGCTGGCAGAACTGACCCATAAGAGAAGACTTTCCGCACTGGGCCCCGGCGGTCTTTCCCGTGAAAGAGCAGGGTTCGAAGTCCGCGACGTTCATTATTCTCACTACGGCCGTATGTGCCCGGTAGAAACCCCTGAAGGTCCGAACATCGGCTTGATTTCCTCCCTGTCCAACTACGGGATCATCAACAAGTACGGTCTGATTGAAACCCCGTACCGCCAGATCAATAAGGAAACCCATTCCGTTACGGACGAATGCAAGTATGTCACTGCGGATATCGAAGAAGACAAGATCATTGCACAGGCCAGCGAACCGCTGGATGAGGAAGGCCATTTCATTCATAAGAATGTAGCCAGCCGCCGCGGTCCGGATGTACTGGAAGCAGATCCGGAAGAAGTAGACCTGATGGACGTATCCCCGAAGCAGGTCGTTTCCATCGGTACCTCTCTGATTCCGTTCCTGGAACACGATGATACGAACCGTGCCCTCATGGGTGCGAACATGCAGCGTCAGGCAGTACCGCTCCTCCGTCCGGAAGCTCCGCTTGTCGGCACCGGTATGGAATGGGTAGCCGGTCAGGACTCCGGCGTGTGCATCCTTGCCAAACGGGCAGGCACCGTGGAAAGAGTCAACGGCCGCCGGATCATTGTCCGGGCAGACAACGGTGAACTCGATACCTATGACATCATTAAATTCATGCGTTCGAACCAGTCCACCTGCATCAACCAGCACCCCATCGTTTACAAGGGTCAGCATGTCGAAGCAGGGGAAACCCTGGCAGACGGCATGGCAACCGATCAGGGCGAACTGGCTCTGGGACACAATGTACTGGTTGCCTTCGTTCCGTGGGAAGGCTATAACCACGAAGACGCCGTACTGATTTCCGAACGTCTCTGCAAGGACGATCTGTACACCTCCATTCATATTGAAGAATATGAGTGTGATGCAAGAGATACCAAGCTCGGTGAGGAAGAAATCACCAGAGAGCTTCCGTCCGTTTCCGAAGATGCCGTGAAGTATCTGGATGAAAACGGCATTATCATGATCGGTGCGGATGTCCGCCCCGGCGATATCCTCGTCGGCAAGGTTACTCCGAAGGGAGAAACCGAGCTGACTCCGGAAGAACGGCTTCTCCGTGCCATCTTCGGCGACAAGGAAAGAGAAGTCAGAGATACTTCCCTCCGCGTTCCGCACGGAGAATTCGGCAAGGTTGTCGATGTGAAGATCTTCACCCGTGAAAACGGCGACGAACTGGCTCCGGGTGTGAACAAGCTCGTCCGTGTATACATTGCACAGAAACGTAAGATTCGTGAAGGGGATAAGATGGCAGGGCGCCACGGCAATAAGTGCGTATGCTCCCGCATCCTCCCGATCGAAGATATGCCCTTTACTCCGGACGGCCGTCCGGTCGATCTGGTACTGAATCCTCTGGGCGTTCCGTCCCGAATGAATATCGGCCAGATCCTGGAAATCCACCTCTCCTGGGCATGCCATATGCTGGGTGAGGAAATCCGTGAATCCCTTAAGGATCCGGTAAAGTATGAAGAAATGAAGCAGCGTCTCATCGACTGCGGCTATGATTTTGATAAATACGGCATGCCTGAACCGACGGAATCCGGCATTCATATCGCAACTCCGGTATTTGACGGTGCCCGCGATGAAGACCTGGCAGCAACCCTGAAGGCAGCAGGACTCCCGGCAGATGCCAAGACCGATCTGTATGACGGCCGTACCGGCGAAAAGCTGGACAACCGCGTCACCATCGGCTGGAAATACATGCTGAAGCTCCATCACCTGGTTGATGATAAGATTCATGCACGCTCCACCGGTCCGTACTCCCTGGTTACCCAGCAGCCTCTGGGCGGCAAGGCACAGTTCGGCGGACAGCGTTTCGGCGAAATGGAAGTCTGGGCGCTGGAAGCATACGGCGCAGCTTATATCCTCCAGGAAATCCTGACCGTCAAGTCCGATGATGTCATCGGCCGTGTCAAGGCTTACGAAAAGATCGTCAAGGGCGAAAACATTCCGAGCCCGGGTGTACCGGAATCCTTCAAGGTACTCATGAAGGAACTGCAGTCCATCGGCCTGGATGTACGCATCCTGAACGAAAACGGCGATGAAGTTGTCCTGAAGGAACTGGATGAAAGCGATCTGGAACAGGGCTACGGCGGAGGAGAACGCTGGGCCAGAGAAGATGTGAAGGAAGCCATGGAAGGGGAATCTGCTGTAGCAGCATCCCGCGGTGCTATGGAATCCTCCATGAACGGCCAGGTGCAGCAGGCTGCCGATGATGTAGCCTCCTTCAACGATACGCTGGAAGCAGAAGCAAATGCTCCCGCTGATGAAGAAGCAGGTTTCAATGAAGATGATTTATCCGACGCCATGTTCCATGACGGCGGTAACGACTGATTCCGGAAAGGAGCGCTAAACAATTGTTAGATGTAAATGAATTTGATTCCATGAAAATCGGCATCGCTTCCCCGGAAAAGATCCTGGAATGGTCCCACGGTGAAGTGACGAAACCGGAAACCATCAACTACAGAACGCTCAAGGCAGAAACCGACGGCCTCTTCTGTGAAAAGATTTTCGGACCGACCAAGGATTGGGAATGCCGCTGCGGCAAGTACAAGAAGATGCGTTACAGAGGCACTGTCTGCGACAAGTGCGGTGTCGAAGTAACCAGCTCCAAGGTTCGCCGCGAACGTATGGGTCACATCAAGCTGGCCTGCCCGGTTTCCCATATCTGGTACTTTAAGGGGACGCCTTCCCGGATCGGCCTGATCCTGGAAATTTCTCCCCGTCAGCTGGAAAGAGTGCTTTATTTCGCATCCTACATCGTACTGGATCCGGGAAGCACAAACCTGTCCAAGAAGCAGATCCTGAACGAAGCGGAATACCAGGATGCGGTCAATACATACGGACCGGGCTCCTTCAAGGCACAGATGGGGGCAGAAGCCATTCAGGCCCTGCTGAAGGAACTGGACCTGGTCAAGCTGGAAGAAGCACTGAAAAAGGAAATCGAGGAAGGAAGCGGTCAGCGTAAGATCCGCTGCATCCGCCGTCTGGAAGAAGTGGAAGCATTCCTTCACTCCGGCAATAAACCGGAATGGATGATCCTTACCGTTCTTCCGGTCATTCCGCCGGATCTCCGTCCGATGGTTCAGCTGGACGGCGGCCGTTTTGCTACCTCCGACCTGAACGATCTTTACCGCCGAGTCATTAACAGAAATAACCGTCTGAAGAGACTGATGGAACTGGGTGCTCCGGAAATCATCATCAGAAACGAAAAGCGTATGCTTCAGGAAGCTGTCGATGCTCTCATCGACAACGGCAGAAGAGGCAGAGCTGTTTCCGGCCCGGGCAACCGTCCCCTCAAATCTCTTTCCGATATGCTGAAGGGCAAGCAGGGACGTTTCCGTCAGAACCTGCTCGGCAAGCGTGTCGACTATTCCGGCCGTTCCGTTATCGTTGTCGGCCCGGAACTGAAAATGTATCAGTGCGGTCTGCCGAAGGAAATGGCCATCGAGCTGTTCAAGCCGTTCATCATGCATGAACTGATTGCCCGCGGAATGGCAAACAACCTGAAAGCAGCAAGAAAGAAAGTCGATAAGCTGGCTCCGGAAGTCTGGGATGTCCTGGGCGATGTCATCAAGGAACATCCGGTTCTGCTGAACCGTGCGCCTACGCTGCACAGACTGGGCATCCAGGCTTTTGAACCGGTTCTTTGGGAAGGCCGCGCCATCAAGCTGCATCCGCTCGTATGCCCCGGCTTCAACGCCGACTTCGACGGCGACCAGATGGCATGCCATCTGCCGCTGTCCGTGGAAGCACAGGCAGAAGCAAGAACCCTGATGCTCTCCATTAACAATATCCTTTCCACCAAGGACGGCAAGGCCATTGCCATTCCGTCTCAGGAAATGATCCTCGGCTCCTATTACCTGACCATCACCGAAACGGCAAATGATGCAAAGGTTGCTTTCACCGAGGAAGAAAAGAAAGCAAAACCGGGCGCAAAGTTCGATCCCATGAAGGAATGGAAGAAAGCGGAAGACGAAATGGATACTTCCCGTCTCCATGCCTATACCGGATATGACGAAGTTATGCTCGCCTATACGCTGCATGAAATCCGCATCCATGACTTCATCAAGGTCCGCATTCCGAAGGAAGACCGTCCGGATGAATTCCAGGACAATTGCGATGATCTGGTCATCACCACTCCGGGCCGCCTGATTTTCAACTACAATATCCCGAGAGAACTCCGCTTCTTCTATAAGCGTCATGAAAAGCGGGTCGGTGAAGACGGCAGCACCTATGAAGTGGAAAATGTAGGTCTGGGCATCACCATCGACAAGAAACAGATGGGCAAGCTCGTCAATAACTGTTTCCTCAAGCTGGGCTTCAAGAGAACCGGGGACCTTCTGGACTCCGTCAAGGCTATGGGCTTCCACTATGCACTGGTTTCCGGTATTTCCATCGGCATCTACGATGTAGCCGTTCCGCCGGAAAAGGACGGCATCCTGGAAGACGGCGACCGCAAGGTTGAACAGATCAAGAAGTTCTACCGCCGCGGCCTCATGACCAATGATGAACGCTACAGAAGAGTCGTTGAAATCTGGAACGCCAAGACCGAAGAAGTAGGCGCAGCCATGAAGACTTCCATGAAGAAGTTCAATCCGCTGACCATGATGGCTCAGTCCGGTGCCCGCGGTAATGATAACCAGATCCGTCAGCTGGCCGGCATGCGCGGCCTGATCGCCGATACTTCCGGTAAGACCGTAGAACTGCCGGTTAAGGCAAACTTCCGTGAAGGTCTGACCGTCCTCGATTACTTTACCTCCTCCCACGGCGCCCGCAAGGGTCTGGCCGATACGGCGCTCCGTACGGCAGACTCCGGTTACCTTACCCGCCGTCTGGTCGATGTATCCCAGGATGTCATCGTCCGCGAAGAAGACTGCGATGTACAGGTTCTGAACTTCGACAAGGCACTGATTGAAATCGCTTCCGACGGAAAAGTCAAATCCAGACTGTTCGGCCTGAAGAAGACCCTCATCGGTTCTGTTCTCGAAGAAGATATCATGGACCGCAGAAGCGCTGAAATCCTTCTCGTGAAGGGAAAGACCCTGAATGCGGATGATATCACCCTCCTGAACCATCACCTGGTACAGAGCATTACCGTAGTCATTCCGAATCCGGAAAACCCCGGTGCTGAAGAACCGAAGACCTTTGACCTCGGTACAGAAGAGGCCATTCACGAATATGATGTGGCTATGCGCCATCATCTGACTGTCCGCTTTGCCGGCAAGAAGCTGGAAGAAGCAGCTGTGGACCGCAAGGGACATCTCCTCTTTGCAGCAGGCACCGTCATTGATCAGGATGTGGCAGAACAGATCCTGAATGCCGATGTTGTTTCCATTGCTGTCCGCATGGACGAAGCAGAAGGCGTGGAAGTCAGCAAGATTGATGAAAACGGTCAGCCGATTGAATCCCTGGCAGACCGCATCATCGGACGTACCTCCCTGGAAGAACTGGTCAATCCGGAAACCGGTGAGGTCATTGCCGCAAAGAATGAAGAAATTACAGAAGCAGAAGCAGCGGAAATTGAGAAGTACTACGATACGATCAAGATCCGTTCCGTTCTGACCTGCCATTCCGCACACGGCGTCTGCGCAAAATGTTACGGCAGAAACCTGGCAACAGGCCGTCACGTAGAAATCGGCGAGGCAGTCGGCATCATCGCTGCACAGTCCATCGGTGAACCGGGTACCCAGCTGACCATGCGTACATTCCATACCGGCGGCGTTGCATCGGCCGAAGATATTACACAGGGTCTTCCCCGTGTCGAAGAATTGTTCGAAGCACGCAAACCGAAGGGCAATGCCATCATCGCTCATATTTCCGGCCGTGTTTCCATTACCACTGCGGAAGACAATCCGAACATCAAGGTCATCACCATCAATAACGAAGAAACCGGCGAAAGCGAATCCGAAAAGATTCCGGTCGGGAAGAAGATTTCCGTACGGGACGGAGAACAGATCGAAGCAGGCGTCCGCCTCTTCGAAGGTTCCGTCAACCCGCATGATATTCTGGATGTACTCGGCGTACAGGCTACCCAGAACTATATCGTAAAGGAAGTACAGAAGGTATACAGAAGCCAGGGCGTAGAAATCAATGATAAACACATTGAAATCATCGTTCACCAGATGCTCCGCAAGATCAAGATCACCGATCCCGGAGATTCCGGCTGGCTCCCCGGCGAAACCGTGGATATCGTCGCATTCCGTCAGACCAATGCCCGTCTGGAAGACGAAGGCAAGAAACTGGTGGAAGGGGAACACCTCCTGCTGGGAACTACGAAAGCAGCTCTTGCTACCGATTCGTTCCTGTCCGCAGCTTCCTTCCAGGAAACCACCCGAGTTCTTACCGAAGCAGCCATCAAGGGCAAGGCAGATCCGCTCCTCGGCCTGAAAGAAAATGTTATCATCGGCAAGCTGATTCCTGCCGGCACAGGTCTCTCCCGTTACCGCAAACTCAAGGTTGTGCATAACGATGAACCGGTGAAGACAGATCTCACTGCAGAATAATAGGAAATTAAAAAACAGCCTTTCGAAAGAAGGGCTGTTTTTTTGACGGGAAAAAGAAGCTCCTGCGGGACGCCGCGGCTGCTTTTGCAATCTTTTTTGAAATTGCTTACAATAAAAGAAAATCATTTCGAAAGGACAGGCGCCTATGAAAAAGAAGCTTTGCGCACTGGCTGCGGCAGTGCTGCTGACGGCCGCAGGCGGAATGGCGGATGCGCAGGATTTGAAAATCCCCGGACTGGGAACATTTCCCTTCGGACAGGAGATCAGCATTACCGACGGTTCCGGAAGCCGGGTCGGTGACTGGATCAAAAACAGCGTGAAAACAAAGGGATACGGGAATACGAAGCAGGCTGTGATAGACAATTTCCTTTATGTGCCGCCGGGCATGAAGCTGTTCCCGGGGGACCCGCCCTATCCTTATGATTCGCTCCGGATTTACCAGATTCGCAAGGATATGGTGCAGGGGGACTATACGGCAACCATTTACGTGATTTCCGGAACGGAAGCAGAGCTGTTTGCCAAAGCACCGAAGGCGGCGGTCCGTTTCTGGAGAGAGGCATTCCGGGAGGATGCGGCGCGTCCCACCTCTCTCTTCGGAATGCCGAAAATCAGAGCAGAGGAATTCCAGGCGGATCTGGATGAAGCCATTGCCGGCAAAAAAGGAAATACGGAAAGCATACGCCTTCTGGCTCTGGACGGATGGCGTCCGGTAGAGAATGATGACGGTTCCTTCCGGTGGCAGCAGGAGATCCGGGGCATCATGACCAACAGCAGAGGGCTTTCTTTCCCCTTCTGGGGGCAGTCCGTGCTGTATAGGAATGGTGAGAATTATTATCTGATGGAATTCAGAGGAAGCCATGCAGCGGCCCAGGCGCTGGAGAAGGATCTGCTCTATGCCCTGTATCGGCTGGAAAGAGAGAAAGCATGAAAAAGTGGTTGGGATGTTTATGTGCGGCGGCAATTCTTCTGGGAGGCAGTGCTTCCGCCTATGATATGAATACGCTGGCAGGCAGGACGCTTCCTCCCAATTTTACCTACCGGGCTGTGCCGGGGCAGCAGGAGCTGCGCTTCATGGGAAGCACCATTCCCTATACGATGGGACAGCTTGCGGTGACCATGCAGAAAAGCAACCGCTTCTTTTCCGGGTACCTGATCATGACCAGACTGCCGGTGGAGATGACGGGACAGATGCGCCGCTATTTTATGCTGAATCCGGATCAGGAAACCTGGAACGGGCTGATTGCTTTCAACCGGGCGCTGCTGGATCCGGAGAGCTCTTTCCGGGCGGGCATCCGCAGTGTTTTTCTGGGACTGGCGGAGGATATCGTAGGGAAGGAACGGGGAAAAGCCGTGCAGGTGGAAATTTCCGAAATCGAACCGTTCCGCCGGCTTTCTTCTGATGCCAATTACCTCTTTACGATGGGCGGAAAAGTGACCTACAGCGTGGACGGGCTTTTGTTTCCGATGTATACCAAGGTATATTTTTTCCTGGGAAACGGCGGTATCGAGACCATGGCACTGCTTACCCCTGATGAGGGAAAGGCGCCGCTGGTTTACGGCATAGATGATCTGGCGAGAGCCGCAGCAAAGGAAAGCTTCCTCGGAAAGACGGACTATGAGGAACTGGGAGTCATCCTTGCAAGGCATCAGCAATATCAGGAACAGCAGGAAAAATCGGAGAAAGTCTCTCCGGAGTGACTTATTTTATAAGACCCTTTTTTGTGATAAAATTGATATATATTGTGTGAGATTTTAGCAAGCCGTTTACGGAAGGAGTGTTGAATTTGTCTGCAATCAGACGCTTATATGTACGCAAAAAGGAAGGTTTCCGCCAGGGTGAGGAGAGCCTTGTCTCTTCCCTGAAAGAGGTTCTGGGAGATCGGATTGAAGGAGCGGGGATTTATCACCGCTATGATGTGGACGGTTTGACAGAGGAAGATTACGCAAAGGCAGTTGCCACCGTGTTTTCCGAACCTCCGGTGGATGATACGACGGAAGAGCTCCCGCAGGGGGATCTGGTGCTTGCCGTAGAGTTCCTCCCCGGACAGTATGATCAGAGAGCGGATTCGGCAGAGCAGTGCCTGGCCATCGTAACCGGAAAAGACGGCGCACGGGTAAGATGCGCACTGGTTTATACTTTTATCGGCCATTTCGAAGCAGGGGATCGGGAGAAGATCCTGAAATTCCTGGTCAATCCGGTGGAATCGAGAGAAGCTTCTCTGGAACCGGCAGAAACACTGGATCTGCCCATCGAAGAACCGAAGGCTGTACCGGTTGTGGAAGGACTGACACAGCTGGATGATGCAGGCATCGATGCGCTCATTGCGGATATGGGGCTTGCCATGAGCCATGACGATATGGTCATGATCCGCGATTATTTCCGGGATACGGAAAAGAGAGATCCGACGGTAACGGAAATCCGTGTACTGGATACCTACTGGTCGGATCATTGCCGGCATACCACTTTCTCTACAGCACTGGAGGAAATCGGCGTAGAGGACGGCAAATATTCCGCTCCGATTTCTCAGGCACTGGCAGATTATAAGAATGCAAGAGATTCCGTGTACGGCAGGGAAACGACCCGTCCGGTGACCCTGATGGATATGGCTACGGCTGCGGTAAAGCTCCTCCGCAAGGAAGGAAAGCTGGATAATCTGGATGCTTCGGAAGAAGTGAATGCCTGTACCATCAAGGTAAAAATCGATACGGAAGAAGGCCCGCAGGACTGGCTCCTTCTGTTCAAGAATGAAACCCATAACCATCCTACGGAAATCGAACCGTTCGGCGGTGCTGCAACCTGCCTGGGCGGCTGTATCCGCGATCCGCTTTCCGGACGTTCCTATGTATATCAGGCCATGCGCGTAACCGGAAGCGGGGATCCCCGGGCGGCTCTGTCCGATACGCTTCCGGGAAAACTTCCGCAGAGAAAGATTACCGTAGAAGCTGCAAAGGGATATTCCTCCTACGGCAACCAGATCGGTCTGGCTACGGGAGAAGTCCGCGAATATTATCATCCGGGATTTATCGCGAAGCGCATGGAAATCGGGGCCGTTGTTGCGGCAGCTCCGGTAGACCATGTTATCCGTCTGGCTCCGGAACCGGGCGATGTGGTCATCCTTGTCGGCGGACGCACGGGCCGCGACGGCATGGGCGGCGCTACCGGCTCCTCCAAGGAACTGAATACGGAATCCATTGAAACCTGCGGTGCAGAAGTACAGAAGGGCAATCCGCTGACGGAAAGAAAGATTCAGTGTCTCTTCCGCCGCGGCGAAGTGACCCGTCTGGTGAAGCGCTGCAATGACTTCGGTGCAGGCGGCGTATCCGTAGCAGTCGGTGAACTGACGGACGGCCTGGACATCAATCTGGACAAGGTGCCGAAGAAATACGAAGGCCTTGACGGTACGGAACTGGCGATTTCCGAATCGCAGGAAAGAATGGCCGTTGTGGTCAGAAAAGAAGATGCGGAACAGTTCATCCGCTATGCAGCAGAAGAAAACCTGGAAGCAACCGTCATTGCCGATGTAACGGATACACGCCGTCTGGTGATGAAGTGGAGAGGCGAACCGATTGTCGATATTTCCAGAGACTTCCTGGATACGAACGGTGCAACACAGGTGAAGTCCGCTCACATCGCAAAGCCTGCTGATTCCGATTACTTTGCAAAGCCGGAAATTCAGGATGTAAAGGAAGCCTGGGTTTCCGCTATGGCAGACCTGAACAACTGCTCCCAGCAGGGGCTTTCCGAACGGTTCGACTCCACGATCGGTGCCGGCACGGTTCTGATGCCTTTCGGCGGAAAATACCAGAAGACCCCGACCGACGGCATGGTCGGCAAATTCCCGGTACGGTACGGTCAGACCGACAGTGCCAGCTTCATGGCGCACGGCTTTGATCCGGATCTTGCCGTATGGAGTCCTTTCCACGGTGCAGTCTATGCGGTGCTTCTTTCCGTAGCCCGCCTGGTGGCTCTGGGAGCCGACTGGAGACAGGCTTATCTGACTCTTCAGGAATATTTTGAAAAGCTCACCGATACAGCAAGCTGGGGCAAACCGGCAGCAGCCCTTCTCGGTGCTTTCTATATGCAGGAAAAGCTGAAGCTCGGCGCTATCGGCGGCAAGGACTCCATGAGCGGTACTTTCAATGATCTTCATGTACCGCCCACACTGGTTTCCTTTGCCATTGCTCCCGGCAAGGCTTCCGAAGCTGTCAGCCAGGAACTGAAGGAAGCAGGAGATGTACTGGTTCTCTTTGATCAGCCCAAGGATGAAACAGGCATGCCGCTCCTGGATGTATTCATGAATCACGGCGATTACCTGTATGAACAGGTTAAGGCAGGAAAAATCAAGGCCATGAAGGCATCGGAACACGGCGGCATTGCGGTTACCGCAGCCAAGATGGCTTTCGGCAATAAACTGGGCATCACCTTTGCAGATGATGTTTCCGCTTCCGAATGCTTCGGCAATTCCTACGGGGCCGTTCTGGTGGAAACCGATCCGGAAACTGCAGAAGAAATGCTGAAGCAGCCGTATACCAGAAAACTCGGCGTCATCGGCGGCGAATCCATGAAGCTCGGCGGAACGGAAATTTCCCTGGATGAACTTCTCCGGTCCTATGAAGGTACGCTGGATCCCATTTTCCCGCGCCGGGCAAAGAGCATCGAAAAGGATGCGCCGGTTCTGCCGGAATACAAGGGCATTCCTGCTTTCTACGTTCATACGAATGTGGCAAGACCGAGAGTCTTTATCCCCACCATGCCGGGCAACAACTGTGAAGTGGACAGCGCCCGCGCCTTTGAACGGGCCGGTGCCGTATCGGATATATTCATTTTCCGGAACCGCGATTCTGAAGAATTGAAGCATTCCGTAGAAGAAATGGCAGAACGGATCAGCCATGCACAGATCGTCATGTTCCCGGGCGGCTTCTCTGCAGGGGATGAGCCGGACGGAAGCGGCAAGTTTATTGCAGCAGTATTCCGCAATGAAGCTCTGCAGCAGGCTTTGGATAAGCTTCTCCATGAAAGAGACGGTCTGGCTCTGGGCATCTGCAACGGTTTCCAGGCACTGATTAAGCTCGGGCTGGTTCCCTTCGGCGAATTCAAGCCTCTGACCGGCGATGCACCGACGCTGACCTTCAATACCATCGGACGCCATCTGTCCCGGTATGTAACAACGAAAGTTGTTTCCTGCAAATCTCCCTGGATGTCTCTCTGCAAGCCGGGAGATCTGTACAGCATTGCCATCAGCCACGGCGAGGGCCGCTTTATTGCAACGGATGAGCAGATTCAGGCACTGGCGGCAAACGGCCAGATTGCAACCCAGTATGTAACTCCGGAAGGCATGCCCACTTATGACAGCCGGTTCAACCCGAACGGTTCCTGCTGGGCAGTGGAAGGAATTACCAGCCCGGACGGACGTGTTCTCGGCAAGATGGGTCATACGGAAAGAAGAGGAGAAAACATCGGCAAGAATATCACGGGCAACAAGTATCAGCCTCTCTTTGAAGCAGGCGTGAAGTATTTCAAGGGCTGAGAAAACAGCTTTGCCTGAGCAGATTCTCTGTAATAAGGAAATCAGATAAAAATGAAAAGCGGAAAAACAGGATGAACTTCCTGCTTTTCCGCTTTTTGCTGTTTCAGGAGACGGAGATGCCGGACCGCCTTTTTCGGAAACTTTCGGTTTTGCTGTCAGGAGATCGGGATTCCGATGGGGAGCGGGAATCGGAGGGGACGCTTTCTGCTGCAGCCCCGGTGCCTTTGCTCCGGCATTCCCTTTCGGCGGACAGTGTTTTTGGAAACAAGGCATAAAAAAACCGGCCTTCCGGCCGGTCTCCCATTATCGGATTAGATATCGCGATTTACTTTATGAGAACGAAGGCAACGAGTGCAGACATTCATTCTCTTTACCTCTCCGTCAACGACAACGCGAACTCTCTGAATGTTCGGTTTCCAGGTTCTCTTGGTTTTCAAATGGGAATGGGATACATTGAATCCCGTTGCGGGACCCTTACCGCAAACTTCACAAAAATTAGCCATGTGCTACACCTCCTTGCACTTCCGTGATTGCAACATTCATAATATATCACACTTTATTTTTTTAGGCAAGTATTTTGCAGGACCTTATAGAGGGAATTATAATAAATAAAGAAAGGAAGACTTCCGGAGCAAAGGAGCAGGGCTGAAGCTCTCCGCTTTCCGTTGCCCGGAATTTCGCAGAGGAAGCGGGAGAGAAGGATATTTCCCGCCGGATTGTGTCATAAGGAGTTTTTTATGCTCTTATCGGATTCTGTTCAATTTGTCAAAGGGGTCGGCCCGAAGATGAAGGAAAATCTCCGCCGTCTGGGCATTTCCACAGTGGAAGACCTGCTGAATTTCTTTCCCCGGCGATACCAGGATTGGACGAGAGTGACGAAAATGGAGGATGCGCACTACGGAGAAGAACAGGTGCTTTACGGACGGATTCTGGAGGTGAAGGAAATCCATCCCCGGATGCGGATGTCCATCCTTCGTGTGACGATTTCCGACGGGACAGGGACTGCGGTGCTTACCTATTTCAATCAGCCCTGGAAGAAAAATGAATTTGCCGTAAACCGCCATGTGCTGGCTTTCGGAAAGCCGGAATACGATTACGGGCATCTGACTGTGCAGAATGCGGAAACGGAATTTGCAGAACCTTCGGCGCTGCCGTCCCTGCAGAAGCTGGTGCCGGTGTATCCGCTGACAGAGGGAATCAAAATTTCCCGAATGCGGGCGATGATTTCCTATGCGCTGGATCATACAGAGGATATTACGGAAAATCTGCCTGCCGAGGTGATTCTCCGGGAGCATCTCATGGGGCGTCTCCGTGCTTATCGGGCCATGCACAATCCGCCGGACTGGAAGACCCAGCAGGAAGCGCGGCGGCGCATGGCTTATGAGGAGCTGTTCTTTATGCAGGCGGGCATTCTTCTCCTGCGGAAGAAACGGGAAAAGGATGTATCTGCCATCAAGTGCGCTCCGTCGGGAAAGATGGTGGAGGCGGTTCTGAAAAATCTGCCTTTCCGCCTGACCGCCGGGCAGCAGCAGGCTTTCCGCGACATTGAGGATGATATGGAAGGCGTTGTTCCGATGAACCGGCTTGTCCAGGGGGATGTGGGCAGCGGAAAAACCGTGGTGGCAGCACTGGCGCTGGCGAAAATTGCGGAGAACGGCTATCAGGGAGCGCTCATGGCGCCGACGGAGGTTCTGGCAGGACAGCATTATCAGACGCTGCAGGAACTGTACCGGGGACTGCCTCTCCGCATTGCCTATCTGTCGGGAAATACGAAGGCCAAAGAGCGGAAGGAAATCCTTAAAGGGCTGGCAGACGGTTCCGTTCAGATTCTGATCGGAACGCATGCGCTGATTCAGGAGGATGTGATTTTTGCTTATCTGGGACTGGTCATTACCGATGAACAGCATCGGTTCGGCGTGAAGCAGAGAAAGGCGCTGGAAACGAAGGGGGCTTCTCCTCATATTCTCGTTATGACCGCTACGCCGATTCCGCGGACCATGGCGCTTTCCGTATACGGAGATCTGGATATTTCCGCCATCCGGGGCATGCCGCCGGGACGGAGTCCGGTGAAGACCTACGGCATCGACGGCTCCTATCTGCAGCGGGTCTATAATTTCATGGGCCGGGAGATGGAGGCAGGCCATCAGGTGTATGTGGTCTGTCCTCTGGTGGAAAAAAGCGAAAAGCAGGATCTGGCATCGGCAGTCGCGGTGTACGAGGATCTGCGGGACCGGGTATTTCCCCGATTTTCCGTGGGACTGGTGCACGGCCGGATGAAGAATGACGAGAAGGAGAAAGTAATGAATGATTTCCGGGACGGAAAAATTCAGCTTCTTGTGGCAACTTCCGTTATCGAGGTCGGGGTCAATGTACCCAATGCAACCATCATGTTCGTCTATGGGGCGGACCGGTTCGGCCTGTCTCAGCTTCACCAGCTGCGGGGACGTGTGGGACGGGGAAAGTCGCAGTCCTACTGCATCCTTTACACGGACAATCAGAATGAAATCACGAGACTCCGCATCCGCCTGATGTGTGAAATCCATGACGGATTTCTTCTTTCCGAGAAGGATCTGCTTCTGCGGGGCTCGGGAGAATTTTTCGGATATCATCAGCACGGCATGCCGGATCTTCGGGTGACAGATATCATCCGGGACCTCCCGCTGCTGGAATCGGCCCGGAAGGAAGCCGGACTGGCCGTCAGCCGGGGCATGGATTTCCGGGAGGAGCTGCAGCATCGTTTCGGCGGAGCTTTCTTTAAAAGAATTTTTGAGGAACAGGAGCCCGGTTCGGAAGACTGAGGCCGGTACGGCATCACAGGCAGCCGGACCGGAGAGAAGGAGACTTTTGCCTTTTCTTCAGACGGTCATTCATTCTGTGATACGCTGTTCATTTTATGATATAATAAGTAAATTGACAGGACCATGTCATTTTGAGGGGTTCGATTGGAGGATATGATGAGAACAGACAAGTTTGGAAATCTTGGGCTGACTTTTGATGATGTTTTGCTTGTTCCGGCTCATTCGGAAGTGGTTCCTCATGATGTAGATGTGCGGACGAAGCTGGCAAAGGATATTGTGCTGAATATTCCGATTCTTTCTGCAGGAATGGATACGGTTACCGAATCGGAAATGGCCATTGCCATGGCACGGGAAGGCGGTCTCGGTGTTATTCATAAGAATATGAGCATCGAGGAAGAAGCCCGGGAAGTACGCCGGGTGAAGCAGTCTGAAAAGGGCGTAATCACGAATCCGATTCACCTGGCTCCGGACAATACGCTGGCCGATGTGGACGAAGTCATGGGACGGTACCATATTTCCGGCGTGCCCATTACGGAAGAAGACGGAAAGCTTGTGGGGATTATCACGAACCGCGATATGCGCTTCGAGACTGATTTCTCCCGGGAAATTTCCGAAATCATGACATCTACGGGACTGGTGACGGCACCGGAAAATACGACCATGAAGGAAGCCAAGGCCATCCTGAAGGCACACCGGATCGAAAAGCTGCCCCTGGTGGATGAAAAGGGCCGCCTGACCGGTCTGATTACAATCCGGGATATCGAAGAAATGAGAAAATATCCCCATGCCCTGAAGGACAGCAAGGGCCGTCTTGTGGTGGCTGCAGCCGTAGGAACCTCTCCGGATTTCGTGGAAAGAGCCAAGGAACTCCTGAAAGCCGGCGCCGATGTGCTGGTTATGGATACGGCTCATGCAGACAGCGGGATTGCTCTGAAAACCGTGCGGACACTGAAGGAAAAATTCCCGGAAGTGCCGCTGATTGCAGGCAATGTATGCACCTATGAGGGAACAAAGGCTCTGATTGAAGCCGGCGCCGATGCGGTAAAAGTCGGTATCGGGGCAGGTTCCATTTCCACGACCCGCATCATTGCCGGGGTCGGTGTTCCGCAGGTTACCGCCATTTACGAATGTGCCAGAGCGGCAGACGAAGCGGGAATTCCGGTCATTGCCGACGGCGGCATTCAGTATTCCGGCGATATTGCGAAGGCGCTGGGAGCCGGTGCTTCTGCCGTTATGCTGGGAAATCTCCTGGCAGGAACGGAAGAATGTCCGGGAGAAACCATCATTTATCAGGGAAAGACCTATAAATCCTACCGGGGCGTTTCTTCTCTGGGAGCTATGCAGGACAGAAGAAGAGATCCCTACTCTAAGGCGGGAACCAAATTGATTCCGGAAGGAATCGAAGGACGTATTCCCTGCAGAGGAAGTGTTTCCGATGTGCTTTATCAGCTGCTCGGCGGTCTCCGTCTGGCCATGAGCTACTGCGGCGCAGAAGATGTGGAAGGCATGAAAGAAAAAGCACAGTTTGTACAAATGACCGGCGCGGGACTTCGGGAAAGCCATACGCATGATGTGCAGATCACCAAGGAAGCGCCCAACTATGTAAGGAATGATTGATCTGGAAATGTTATCTCATATCGTCATGGATATCCGCATTCATGCTGTAACCATGAAGGAAGCGCTGGAATGGGCGACGGAAAAGATTTCCGAAGAAAAGCCTGCCATGATCTGTACGGCCAATGCGGAAATGATCATGAACGCCCAGACAGATAAGGAGCTGGCGCATATCCTCAACCGGAGCGATCTCGTAGTGGCAGACGGAGCCGGTGTCCTCTGGGCGGGAGAACAGCTGGGGACTCCTTTTCCGGAACGCGTGACCGGAGCTGATTTTTCGGCGGAGCTGCTGAAACAGGCAGCCCGGCTTTCCTGGCCGGTATATTTCCTCGGGGGAGCGCCGGGAGTTGCCGCAAAGGCGGCAAAGCGCTTCATGGAAAAGGAAGTGCCCTTTGCGCTGGTCGGCTGTCATGACGGATATTTTGACGCGGAAGAGGAAAAGAAAATCCTGGAAGACATCCGGAAAAGCGGAGCCAGACTGCTTCTGGTCGGACTGGGTGTGCCGAAGCAGGAGAAGTGGATCTGGAAGCATAAAGAGGAACTGGGACCGGTTCTTTCCATGGGAATCGGAGGCTGCTTCGATGTAATGAGCGGCAATCTTCCGAGAGCGCCTCTGTGGATGCAGAATCACCGTCTGGAATGGGCGTACCGCCTGTACCTGCAGCCGAGCCGCATCGGCCGCATGATGGCGATTCCGAAATTCATGCGGGCTGTAAAAAAATGGCAGAAATCCGGGAGTAGAAAAACATGCTGAAAAAACCGATTATTCTGCCGGAGGGGTATCCTTTCATATTCATGACCCTGCTTCTCGGTGCGGTCATGATCTGGAAAGAATGGTATTATGCGGCGGTGCCGTTTTTTGTGCTCTGCTGTTACTTTACCTATTTCTTCCGCTGTCCGCCGAGAAACAATAAAATTGTTCCCGGAGACGATGTTCTCGTTTCTCCGGCAGACGGGACGGTCATGAATGTGGAAGATGACGTCATGGAAGATATGTTCCTTGACCAGAAATGCAAAAAAATCACGATTTTCCTGTCCATATTTGATGTACACTGCAACAGAAGTCCGATGGAAGGAAAAATCACCTATCAGTCCTACACGCAGGGCAAGTTCCTTCCTGCCTACAAGGAAGGAATCGGCTTTGTGAACGAGCAGGGGGCCATCGGAATCAAGGGAAAAGATCGCTCGATTCTGGTAATCCTGATCGCAGGCATCCTGGCAAGACGGGTCGTTTCCTGGAAGAATCTGGGAGAAGACCTCAAAAAGGGTGAACTGTACGGAATGATCAAATTCGGATCCTGCACGGAACTCTATGTCCCCGGCGACTGTGAAATCACGGTAAAAAAAGGAGACAAGGTACGGGGAGGACTTACTGTCGTAGGGAGGCTGAAGTAATGAATAAATCCTGGATTGCCAATGGAGTAACAAGTGCGAATGCTTTATTTGGCGGCCTGTCCATTCTGATGTCCATTGAGGGGAATTTTCAGACGGCGGCAATTTTTATTCTGATTGCCATGGTGGCAGATGCGCTGGACGGGCGGGTAGCCCGGGCGCTGCACACGGCAGGACCGATGGGAGTGGAGCTGGATTCCTTATCCGATGACATTTCCTTCGGGATTGCATCGGGGGCGCTGATCTATGCCTATCAGCTGCGGGAATGGGGCGCAGCCGGTATGATTGTCTGTGCACTGCTTGGCACATTCTGCGCATTCCGTCTGGCCCGGTTCAATGTAAAGGTCAGCTCTGTTCACGGCTATTTCGAAGGGCTTCCCTGCCCGACGACGGGAGTGCTGATTGCCTCCTATGTTCTTTCCGGCATCAAGGTTCCCGATGCCGTTGTATGGATTTTTGTCCTGCTTCTGGCTTTCCTCATGGTAAGTGAGATCCATTACCCGGATAATAAGGGAGCCAGTGCGGACCGTCTTCATCTGCCGGCTGTGCTGATCTGCCTGGCTTTCTGGATTCTTTCCATCGTTCTCTACTGGCCGATCTGGGCTGCTGCTCTCTGCACAGCGTATATTTTCTTCGGCATGATGAATACGTACCTGAACAGAAAGAGTGCAAAGCGCAAGGCAATGAGAAGAAAGAAACAAATTTCTGACAAAGGAACGCAAGGAACACAATTATGACCTACTGGCTCGATATAATCATGCTGCCGGTGCAGCTCATCGTGGCATTCTTTACGATTTACTACACGGTGATCGCTATCTGCGGCATGTGGCATCGAAAAGAAAAGAATTTAGCGCCTCCGAAAAGCAGATTCGCCGTGGTTATTCCCGCCCATAATGAAGAAATGGTGCTGGGGGATCTCCTGGAAAATCTGAAGATCCTCAAGTATCCGAAGGAGCTTTATGATGTGTATGTAATTGCAGATAACTGCACGGACCGGACTGCCGATATTGCCCGTCAGCACGGCGCCTTTGTTTTCGAAAGAACCAATAAGGAGCTTGTGGGCAAGGGGTATGCCATGGACTGGGTATTCCCGAAGATTTTCGCGCTGGACAAGGAATACGATGCTTTCTGCGTTTTCGATTCGGACAATCTGGTTCATCTGGATTTCCTGGCGGTCATGAACAACCGGCTCCTGAAAGGACAGAAGGTCCTGCAGGGCTATCTGTCTGCGAAAAACCCGGTCGATACCTGGGTATCCGGTACATTTGCCATTGCTTTCTGGACAATCAATCATCTGTGGCATCTGGGCAAGTACAACCTGGGACTCTCCTCCTGCCTGGGCGGGACGGGAATGTGCATCTCTGCAGATATTGTGAAAAAATACGGCTGGGGCTGCGACTGCCTTACGGAAGATATGGAATTTTCCATGAAATGTCTTTCCCACGGCATCCGCACCTGCTGGGTTCATGACGCAATCATTTACGATGAAAAGCCGCTGGGCTTCATGGCATCGTGCCGGCAGAGAAAAAGATGGGCGCAGGGACAGTTTGACTGCTCCGAGCGGTATATCCCCATTCTTTTCCGGGAGGGCATCAGGCAGCGGAGCATCATGGTTCTGGACGGAATCATGCAGCTGCTGCAGAATTACTTCCTCCTCCTGTCCACGTTTTACCTGGTCATGACCTATATCAATATGTTCTATCCCTGCTTCACTGTTGTCCTGTACAACGATGCGCTGGTACCCCGTCAGTTCTGGGCGGTGCTGGGCTTTATCCAGTCCGTCGTTCCGCTGATTGTCCTTCTGCAGATTGAAGTTCCGCTGAAGATTTATCTGTACTGGCTGATTTATCCGATCTTTATGTATTCCTGGATACCGGTAACCATTCTCGGCTGGAAGGACCGCCATAAGAAGGGATGGGTTCATACCATTCATACAAGAAGCATGAACTTTGACTCGGCTCACCTGACGAGAAAAAAAGAAATAGAATAGGATTCCGTAAAAAATGATGCTTTGCCGTAAGGCGGGCATCATTTTTTATGGAAATTTGTTACGATTGCTGAACCGTGAAGGAAGAGGCAATGTAAACCTTTTGTAAAGCTCCGGTATTGCCGGCGGCGCCTTCATAGTATTTCCCCCGTCTATATGCTAAGATGGAATCAGAATACGATTTTTCTGTTTCATAAGAGGTAAGAATATGCATATTTTTATGACCAATGATGATGGTTTTGAATCTCCCGGACTGGTGGAAACGGCAAAGAAGCTTGCTTCTCTGGGGCGTGTGACAGTCATCGCACCGAACCGGGGACGGAGCTCCTGCTCCAGTTCCCTGTCTCTCCAGACCTACCTGCGGATGTGGCATAAGCCGGGATACGGAGAAAATATCAGTGTCCTTTCCTGCAACGGTACGACAGCGGACTGCTGCAAGCTGGGGCTGGAGCACTGGCTTCGCAATGACCCGCCGGATCTGATTGTTTCCGGGATAAACAACGGCTTCAACAGCGGCAGCGACTGTCTTTATTCCGGTACGGTAGCAGGAGCGATGGAAGGCACCTTTCTGGGAATCCCTTCGATTGCCCTGTCGGCGGAAACGGTGAAGGAACCGGAATATCTGGCACAATGCGTGGGTTTTGCCTATGAGGTCATCCGTACCTATTTTGTGGAAAAGAAATATAAGGGCATCCTGAATCTGAATATTCCCCGGGATCATATTTCCTGGGGAGATTTGAAAGTAGCCGGCCTCGGCATCCAGCGGTATCAGAATGTGATCCGGGAAATGAAAGATCCCTCCGGGCACCTGGGCTTCTGGCTTTCCGGAAAGATGCTTCCCGATGCCATGCCCGATACGGATGTATACTGGATTCACCGGGGATATCCCACACTGACTGCTCTGACCTGGAATCAGACGGATACGGCCCGGCTGGAAAAGGTCCGGGAAATTGCAGCGGAGCAAAAGGAAAAGTAAAAAATAAAAATCTGTCCGGAACGGAAATGAACCGGACAGATTTTTTATGCTCTGCTTCAGGCTTCATCGGAAGGGGAGACGAGCCGGAAATATTTTTTTATTTTCTCCTCCCGGATATTTTTGCCGATAAAGGTGACTTTCGTCTCATCCTGCGGGGGAAAGCCGGAAATCATCCAGCGGCCGCTCACATAATCGAAACGAAGGAATTCACCGGGCGTTCCGGCGGGAAGGAATCCCTTGGCCCGGGGGATATTTCCGAAAACACCGCCTGCGGTCAGATCCAGGAGCGTCATCAGATGGACCGGGGTGGGAAGGGAAACTCCGGAAAGGGTGAAAGAGGTGACTTCTTCTTCGTGCGGGTGATGCTCATGAGAATGGGGCTCCCCGTGCATTTCCTGCGTGCCGTGCTTTTCCGGAAGGAGTTCTCCTTCCCGGGGGATGCGGGCATCCAGAAAACGGTTCCACCAGTCCGGTTCCCTTTGGCTGTAATCGCCGGAGACGAAAACCGCCGAGGGATTGTGCTTCCGGATTTCCTCCTTGATAGGGGTCAGTTCGGATTCACTCATATCCTCCGATTTGGACAGGAGAACTGTCGGACTGTGGGAAATCTGGTCCCAGTAGATTTCATCAAAATCCTCTTTCTGGAGGAAGAAGGCCTTGGCATCCACGATGGTCAGCGGGTAAAGCATGCGGATCTTATCGTAGTGCAGCATTTCGATATTCCGGATCAGATTGCCCAGTTTGGCCACGCCGGTGGGCTCTACAATGAGAACCTCCGGGTCCACCGCGGAAGAAATCGTCAGGAGATTGGTGAGAAAATCGGCTTTCCCCGTACAGCACACGCAATTCTCTCTCATTTCCCAGATTCTCAGGTCCTCGGAAGCATTTCCCAGCACCTTGGCATCCATATCGGTTTCGCCGAATTCGTTCTCGAAAATCGCAAACTGCCGGTCCGGCACCTTTTCAATGAGACGCTGGATGAAGGTCGTCTTTCCCGCGCCCAGAAAACCGGAAATAATCAGTACATTCATGAAGAAATCCCCTCTCCCGCAGGTGCTCCGGAGATGCAGCCCCTTCGGGCCTTACCGCAGAGCAAAGCTTTTTCTCTCAATCATCCCAGACAACAACCGGTTTAATCAGATCTGCCGGTTTATTCTTCATCATAAGAAGCGCTTCCTCGACATGTTCTTTGCCGTGGAATACATGGGTGACCTCCTTGTGCAGTTCAATGCGGCCTGCCGTGACCAGGCTGGCCAGCTTTTCCATGCGGAGACGTCCGCCGGGCATAAGGCCGCCGGAAATCACTTTGTTGGCCATGCCGGCCCCCCATTCTACACGGGGAATCTTGATGAAATCACCCTTGCCCAGATAATTGACATTGCCGATCCGGCCGCCTGCACGGAGACACTTCACTGCTTCTGCAAAGGTATCCACCGTTCCGCCGGCAATGCAGACCCGGTCTACGCCCTTTCCGTTCGTCATCTTAAGAATCTGGTCGGAAATGGGACCGTCCTTGTAGCTGATGAATTCGTCAGCACCGTAATCCTTTGCGACCTGACGGCAGATCGGGCGGGTTCCTACGGCGATGATCCGGCTGGCTCCCCGGAGTGCGCATCCGCGGACAGCCATCAGGCCGACCGGGCCGATGCCGATGACAAGCACCGTATCACCGAACTGTACGTCAGCCTGTTCCACCGCATGAAGACCGGTGGGAACCATATCGGAAAGGATGGTCGCATCTACGGGATCAATGCCCTCCGGAAGGAGAGCGAGGTTGCCGTCGGCGTCATTTACATGGAAGAAATCGGCAAATACACCGTCTTTGTAATTGGAGAATTTCCAGCCGCCGAGCATGCCGCCGGAATGCTGCTGCCATCCGGCCTGAGCAGCAAGGGAATTCCAGTCCGGGGTAATGGCCGGTACCAGAACTTTATCGCCCGGTTTGAAATCCTTGACCATTTCACCGACTTCGACGACTTCAGCGCAGCATTCGTGGCCGAGAATCATGTTGTGCCGATCTCCGATGGCGCCTTCCCACAGGGTGTGTACGTCGGAAGAGCAGATGGCAACGGCAATGGGTTTACAGATGGCATCCATAGGACCGCAGGCCGGGCGTTCCTTTTCAATCCACCCTGACTTGCCGATGGTCAGCATAGCATAGCCTTTCATAATGATTCCTCCTTTTAATTTTCCGAAAGAAATAAAAATGATAGAAAATAGAGCAAAAATGTATAACTTAAAATAGATGAATTATCGGAAGAAGAAAACCTTCTTTATCTTTATTCTATCATATTTATAATTTAAGAATTATAAAACTTTATACCTGAAATATTCATCGTTTCATACAAATAATCAATAGGGAAATATCCTGTCGGATTTCCGACAAATTTCCCGGGCAGAGAGGCTGCGTGGAACAAGGCAGCACTGCGGCGGATGATTGACGGGTCAGCGTTCCTGTGATATCATAAATAAGCATCCAAGAAAGGATATGCCGGAGTGGCGGAATGGCAGACGCACCAGACTCAAAATCTGGCGGTGGCAACACCGTGCGGGTTCAAGTCCCGCCTCCGGCACCAAAGCGAATCATCCGAACTTGTTTCCGACAGGAGACGGGCTCGGATGATTTTATTTTTTCGGAAACTTTCAAAGACGGACAGAGACCTGGGATACGGAAAATATGATGCGGGTTTTCCCGCGGAAGAATCCGGCTTGGAAAAGTTTACAAGATAAATGCAGGAGAAAGAAGGGATATTTCCGGCGGAAGGAGAGTGTCCGGCAGCGAAAAGAAAATCTTTCCGGGAAAACTATTTTGCAGGCGGATTTGCATACACGGGAATCTTATTATATACTTACTTCATAAAAAGGCCTTTTTAAATCTTTACAACAGAAGCAATTTTATTTTGAAAATGAGAGGAACAGAATGAATTTAAAAAGGAAAATCGGAGCGGCATTGACTGCGGTATGTATTTTGGGAGGAGCATCGGCTTTTGCTGCTGCTCCGGCCGTACAGCCCGTGGCAGTGACTGCTGTCGGAAACCCGGCGGTTTCGGAAGTCAGTTCGCAGCAGCAGCTGGCGTCCCAGGAAATTATGGGACTTCTGTGGATGAGAACATCTGCTGAGTATCGTGCCCTTTGCTACCAGGGATACAACATCGCTCTGGCTGAGGTGGATAAGGCGCTGGCAGATTCTTCAAGGACAGGAAAACCGCTGGCGATTGTTCTGGACTGTGATGAAACGGTATTGGATAATACACCGGCTATGGCGG
>ULUY01033810.1_pt1 | contig 29419 bp, 28 predicted proteins | sample 1959031 | NCBI WGS metagenome assembly ULUY01 (sample SAMEA4835774, study PRJEB28245) | human gut metagenome | biome: gut microbiome; material: fecal sample | place: Denmark | collected 2008
TATTCAGGTACGTCAAAGCTGACTTTCACATGGCTCTGTGCAGCCAGGTTATAGATTTCATCGGGCTTCACCTGCGCAATGATGCGGATGAGCGAACTGGAGTCCGTCATGTCGCCCCAATGCAAGTTCACGAGTCGGCTTTTCTTCATGTCGCGCACCCACTCGTCCAAGTACAGATGCTCGATGCGTCCGGTGTTAAACGATGAGGAACGGCGCAGAATGCCATGCACCTCATACCCTTTCTCCAACAGATACTCGGCCAAGAACGAACCGTCCTGACCGGTGATTCCTGAAATTAATGCTACTTTTTTCATCTATTTACTATGTATTCAGTCCTAATGAATGGGCGGAATGCCGGAATGAACAGTGGCCGCACGCCTGCCGGCATCATCCGTCCGCTAAAACGAGTCAAAGGAATACATATTCTGCCAAAATCGCAAGAAATCCTTCCCATTTTTTAAATCCTCCCGCCTTCCTACAAATAATTCCCATTTTTTATATAGCCCTATCAAATCTATGGCTACCTTTGCAACTCACAAACTAACCGTAAGTAAGAAGGATGCACATCCGCCGTGTCCCGCCCGGCTGAAGAGCCAGTCACGGAAGCACACCAGCCGATGTCCATCAAGATTGTTTTCGTAATGTATTTATTTAAATTCGAACCTCTGCTGAAGCAGACCCTTTGGGGCGGTGACAAAATCAGGACGTACAAACACCTGCACAACACCCTTCCCCATGTGGGCGAAAGCTGGGAACTGTCCGGAGTCCCCGGGCATGAGTCTGTCGTGGCCAATGGCGAATGGAAAGGCACCCTGCTGCCCGACCTCATCGGTCACCTGGGAGCCGACCTTGTCGGCGCCGACAACCTTGCCCGACACGGCAATCTCTTCCCACTTCTGGTGAAATTCATCGATGCCCGCCTAGACCTTTCCATCCAAGTACATCCCGACGACCGCCTGGCACACGAACGCCACGGCTGTCCCGGAAAGAACGAAATGTGGTATGTCATTGCCGCCGAACCCGGCGCACGACTCTGTGCCGGACTGTCACAGACCATTGATGCCGACGAATACGAACGCCGCGTCCGGGAAGGCACCATCGAAGAGGTGCTCTGTTTCCACGACCTGCATGCCGGAGATGTCTTCCACATCCCTGCCGGACGGGTACACAGCATCGGTGCCGGGACGTTCCTCGCCGAGATTCAACAGACGAGCGACATTACCTACCGTATCTATGACTTTAACCGCCGCGACGACAACGGGAACCTGCGCGAGCTGCATACCGAGCTGGCAAAGGATGCCATCGACTACCGCGTACTCGCCGACTACCGTTCCCACTACACGCCGCACGCCAACGAACCGGTGGAACTGGTGACATCGCCCCAGTTTACCACCTCGCTCTACGACCTGACCGAACCGATGTGTTGCGACTATTCCGACCTGGACACCTTCATCATCTATGTCTGCACGGCCGGAGCAGCCACCCTGCACAGCGACGGAGACCATTCGCTGCCCATCAGCCAAGGCGAGACCGTACTCGTCCCTGCCTGTACACGCTGGGTGGACATACGGCCCGAAGGTCACGTCACCCTGCTGGAAAGCTGGACTTAACCCCAACCAGTCACAAGTCCGGACACAAATGACGCCGGTGAAACGAAGCCCCGTCCTCCTTTCGAGGCGCATCAGGCATCCGTTTCACCGGCGTCATTTGTTTGGGAAAAGACCGTTTCCCCCAGGGAGAGTCACTCCTCCGTCATTGGCTCTCCATTCAGTTGCCTCCTGAATCCGGTCCAGAAGTCTTTGCCGAAAAGCAACCACGCAGCCGTCACGGCAAATGCCAGGAAGATGAAAGCCAGGACAATCACCTTACGGCTCACCCCCGACGGCTTCAACGGGACGGTTGCAGGCTCCACCACGGCAAATACCGGCTTCGCCTCCTGCACCTTCGCACGCGCCACCTGAAGCTGCGTTGCCACCTGACTGTAAACCTGATATGCCAGCTGCATGTCGTTCTGCAACCGCTCCTGGCGGGCACGCACACTCTGCAATATCAGGTTCTGGTTGGCATCCACATAGGCTGCATACTTCTGCTGGGCAGCATAGTATTCCCCCTGACGCTCCTTGTAGAGCTTCTCCAGGTAGTCACAATCCGCCTGTGCCTTGCGACTGCGGTAATCGATGATGTACTCCTGCAACTTGTGCGCCACGGTATCAGCCACCGTAGCCGCCACCACCGGGTCCTGAAAGGTGACCGACAGGGTGGTCTTGCCGGTCTTCTTGTCAACCTCCGCCAGGATGTTCCGACGCAGGTAGTCCACTTTCTCAGCCTGTTCCCTGGTCAGTCGGAAGGGGTCCAGTGTGTCGCTCTCCGCCTCCTCACCGGCAAACACCGCCTTCATGGCTGCGACAGCCTGCCCCGGCAATCCCGCCACATAGCTCCACCACGGACGGCGTTGCTCATCCAGGTAAGCCACCAGCGTGGTGTCGAGTGCTCCGTCCTCATCCTCCACACGGACGTCGAACATCTCCAGCAGAAAGGGGGTCGAACCGACGATGTCGCCCGACAAGGCGGCACCCAACGCATCCTCCCCATCCATCTGCATGCCTCCCAACCCCACCATCGAAGCCAGTCCGGAAAGGTTACCGCCGACTTGTCCCGATTCAGGGGAAAGCGTCACGTTCACAGTATATTTCTTCGGGATGCTCAGAGCCACCACGCAGCCCAGCACCAGCCCCACTCCCATTGCCTTCAGCAACAAGCGGCGGCAGTTCCAGGCACGGCGCACCAGCCCCATCCAGTCGATGACAATCACGTCGTCATCCGGCTGCACATCCGGTTCTCTGTATGTCTTCTCTTCTTTCATAGGTATCTCGTCCACTTCTCGTCTATTTATTCGAAATCAGGTTGGCTATCGTGGCTATGGTCATGGCTACCGTACTGAACGAACTGATGGTGCCCAGCACATTGGCGATGTTCTGCCGCTTCATCTTCGCAGGGACGATGATCTGACAACCCGGCTCTATCTGCTTCCGTCCCGAACCCTTCACCTTCGCTACCTGACCATTCATATAGACAATGAAGGCACTGCGCTTCTTCGCGTTGTTCGCATAGCCTCCCGCCTGGCTCAGGTAATCCTTGAACGACAGCCCCTCGGTGTAAGTCACCGTGTTCGGGAGCATCACTGCCCCGGCAATGCGCACCGTGTTGTCATACTCAGGCACTTCGAGCCGGTCGCCTTCACGGAGCACCACATCGGCATCTGTCCCCGGCTCGGCCAGTGCCACCTCCAGGTCGATGCCCACGGTGAAGGTATCCTCCACACGGATGTTGAGCGAGTCGAGGTTCTGGATGCCTGTCTCCCGACGAATCATCTGGATGATGTCCGCCATGCGTGCCTTCTCCTCTTCGTTGGCACGGCGCACCAGCTTCGCCCCTTTCACATAGGCAAAGCGCGTCACACCGCCCGCCTTCCGCACGAGGTCGCTCAGTCGCTCGTTCTTGCTGTTCAGGGTGTATGTCCCGCCATAGTTCACCTCGCCGCCGATGCTCACATTCTGCTGCATGCTGTAGGCAGGACTGCGGCGTACGAACACCTGGTCGTAAGGCATGAGCACGAAACCCGGCTCACCGTCGACCACAAAGCCATCCTTCAGCGCAAAAGTATAGAGTCGGGCAATCTCGCCCGTCGCATCTTCCGCCGTCACGTCCTTGATGCGGCGCGACACATCGACCCGCACCAGACTCGCCGACTCCAGTAGTCCGCCTGCCTGAATCACCAGGTCTTCGAGCGTCATGTTGTCAGCGTAAGGAAACTCTCCCGGTTGTGCCACCTCGCCAGTGATGGTCACCGGTCCCCACTCCTGCAGGTCGTGTATGCTGGGGATGTAGAGGATGTCATTGCGACGCAAGGGGACGTCGGGGACGGTGTTCTCCATGATGCCCCGGATGTCGAGCTGCAGCACCTCATGCGTCAGGTTCTCCCGTTCGCGGTAGAGCACGGCACGGTTGAGGAAGGCATCTCCCATCAGTCCTTCCGCCTTCGTGACCAGCTGACGGACGGTCTGTACCTCGGCACCCAGCTGATAGATACCCGGACGATAGACAGCTCCGCGCACCTCCAGCTTGTTCTCGAAGCGATCGAGGATGGCATCCACCGTCAGCACATCACCGTCACGGAGCTGGAAGGCGGAATAGTCGCTGCGGTCTACCGTCGCCACCTGGTACTCCTTGCCGTTCTGTCTCACCACACGGACTGCCTGGGTGTAGGCATCGGCAGTGAAATCGCCGGCATAGCGGAGCAGGGTGGCAAGCGACTCGTTCTTCTTCATCTCGTAACGCATGGGGCGTTTCACCTTTCCGTTGACCTGCACCAGCACCTCGAAGGGCGGCACGAGCACCACATCGCCCTCTTGCAGACGGATGTCATCCTGCGTCTTCCCCTTCATGATGAAGTCATACACATCGACCGTGGCAACCGTCTTGCCGCTGCGCACGAGCTGCACCCGCCGCAGACTTCCCAAGTCGTTCACGCCGCCGGCACGATAGAGCGCATGGAACACGGTGGAGAAGGACGACAGCGCATAGGTGCCGGGCTGCACGACTTCGCCCATGACGTTAATCTGTATGGTGCGCGTGTTGCCCAGCGTCAGCTTGATTTGCGAGGTCGGTGTCGAGCTGTCCACACCCGAATAAATCTTGTTGAGCTCCTTCCTCAGGTAGTCGTTCGCCTCATCGACGGTCATGCCGTTGAGGTAGACCAGTCCGATGTTCTGGATGTTGATGTATCCGTCGGGCGAAATCTTGCTGCGGATGCTGTTCTGGTTGGCTCCCCAGATGTCGATAATAACCTCATCGCCCGGTCCCAACCGGTAGTTGGGTGGAGTGGCAAGGTTGACGCTCGGCTCGAAAGTCAGGTTGCGGGTGTTGAAGATGTTCCGTCCGAACACATCGTTCACGGTCGGCTGTTCCGGTTCCGGCTCCAGTGCCGTGGAGGCATCTTCCTTGACCTGTTCACGCAGACGGTCTTCCGCCTGAACCGTTCCCACCGTACTTTCGGCAGTCGGCTTCTGGTTCTCATAGAGTTTCTTCACACGTTCCGCCTGTTCGCGGGTCACTCCCCGACGTGCCAGCTCTGTAGCCAGCTGCCGTTGGTCCTTCCCCTGCTGCATCCCGTCCTTCACATACTGGAGGACTTGCTCGTCGCTCATTGCCTGTGCGAACGCTGCAGCTCCGCAAAAGAGGATGAGTGATAGGATTAAGAAGAGTTTTTGTTTTAGCATATTATGTGTTTGAAGTGATTAGAATGTTATCTTTGCTGCATGAAAAGAAGGTGTATCAATATTTTAAGTCAGGTATTGCCTATACTAATATTCATTATCATCCTGATAATGTCAATCTTTTATCATATTATCAAGACCGTCTTTTCCAAAACCGCTCATAAATAATGCGGACCGGAAAAACCAATGCAGCCTGTAAGTATCGTTTTCTTGTGTGTTTCTCCTTATAGATTCGATAAAGGAACCTCAAATTTAAATTATCAATCCATTTTGGATAGTAATCAATCTCATCATGTGCAGTCTGATGGATAAAACCACCACACGTAAAACCTATACACTCCACCCCTGCACATTTCACTTTTAACAGAAATGTTTCCTGCATTAATACCCCCATTCCTACAATCACAAAATCCGGTTTCTGTTCTTTGATTGTACGTATTTCATCTTCCACTTCCCTTTCAGATGAAAAATAACCATTCCGATAACCCAGGATTCTCAGTTTTGGCCATCTGGTAGTAAATATCTTTACTGCCTTATCGACCTCCTCCTGCTTGGAAGCCACGATATAAATACTCTTCCCTTCCTTTTCAGCATAATCAAACAATACAGGAGCTAGAGATGTCATATCAAAGCTTCTCCTTGTAACTGTCTTACCATATAGACATTGAATTGCCGCAACTAGAATAGAGCCGTCTGCAAAGATTCCATCAAAATCCTCAAATAATTGCAGATGCTTTACAGCCTCCAGATAAGAAACAGGATTCAGGAATGTATAGATTCGTCCCTTACGCTCGAACAACTCTCCAAGTGGGAAGCTGTTTGTCGATATAATTTTATCTACCAAAAGAAAATGAGATGACATATTAAGTTCTAATCTGTTTGTTTTTCTGCAAGTGACAATGTTCATAGATGTACTGACCATATATAAAGAATGACATGTTTAAAAAACAATTTGGCAGGAATGTTTCACTAATACCATATACAGCATACATTACCAAAACCGAAACGGCAATCATTCTCTTTCGTTCATACATATATTTAATAACAAGGCCATTGAATACAATCCACAATAAAGCAAATAGTAAACCGGAACATATTAACATATCCAAATAAGCACAATCAAGAATCCAGAAATCATTCACATCTGTACTTTCATAAATATGTTGACCGAATAATCTAATATCATACCTTTCCAAATATGCATTATTCTGCTCTATTCTCCCTTGAAGCATCATATTTAAGACCTCCCAAATGGGATTCTTTCCATACTTCAGACCGGAATATACACAGAACACCATACAAATGAGAGGAGATAAAATGCATCCGTACTTTATAATGCCCAGTTTATGACATTTCGTTTTTTTCAATAATACAATCAGTACCAACAGCAAAGCTATTGCCCCAAGCCCCGTCCTGGAACCGACATACAGGTACATGCAATAACTAATAACTACAATAGCAATAAACTCTAATTTTGTCAACTGCTCTTGCTGCATAAACAGATACAAGCAAAGCACGGCAGTATAACTAACATATAGCAGATTACTACGCTTAACCATTGTAACCCATTCACCATTCATGAAACGTGTCACTTCACTTCCATTTCCTGCATTAATACATGCCCCTACCAAAAAAAGTACACCCACACTAAAGCATACTTTATATATATGCTTATTCATATTGATTCCATACATAGAAAAGAGCATGAGCATCGAAAAAAATACGCCTTGCTTTCCACTTGTAAAAACCAACACCGCAGAATAGAGAATCAACAATACAAATAATCTAAAATACTGTGTTTTATATTGATTCTGAGATATATTTAAAGCAAATAATAAAACACAAATTACGCCCACAAGCTTTAATAAAATACTCGCAGACGTAATATCAAGCAATTTAATAGCAAACAAGGGCAAAAAATACAATAAAAACGCCCATTCCTTCTTGCTAATACTCGTAATCATTATGAACTATCTCAATAACCTCTTTAACCGACAAGCAACAGCAGGAAACCTCACACTAAAAGGAACCCAAATTCGTAACAATATTTTTTTCCACAAAGGTTGCCAACTTCCTGCAAAATGATGAATGGCGTATGTACGATTGGTTACCTGTATCTTTTTTGTTACATAATTCTTTGGGCTAAAGTAGTCCATAGGCAAAATGCACACCTCATCTGTTGAAGCGGCAAATTCTGACGGAGCATCTATATAACGAATTCTAAAATGCCTCTCTATGCAAGATTTCAAGATGGCAGGTAGAACTTGCGTTTGCTCCTTTCCATCAATTGATAGAAATGATTTACCGTTATAATATTCCAAGCACCTTAAAACCCACGGTGTATTTGATTCAGCACCTATAATTGCAGCTTCTATCCCCTGCGGACTGTTCTCTTTACAAACGAAATAAGGCAAATGCAACAAGTCATCAAAAGGCTTTAAAACTTCAACATCACTATCCAAATAAATTCCACCTTCTGTAGCTAACGCATACAGCCGAATGTAATCAGCAGCAAACGCATAACGTTTTCTCTCAAAGGCCTGTTTCACCCACAAACTTTTATCTAGTGGGAAGCGTTTCAGGTCCCATCGTATAACCTTATAATCAGGAAGATATTTATGCCAACTGTTAATGCAATATTGAAGTTTATCCGGCAACGGGTCATCACTCAACCAACAATAATGTATTACTTTAGGTATCATATATTTAATTTACATTTAATCCTAGACACGCCCTGATTATTCGCTTTAAAGTCAAAAGCCTATTAAAATTCTTTTGAGACAACCGTTCAACTGCCGATTTCCGGATTTTATAATACATACGAATCAAACCAGACTTACGATATACCGACAATTCGCGTAACAGTTCAAAAAGCTCCTGACCATATAGAGTTTCCAAATACTCCTCCTGCTCCTTCAAATACAAGACAGAATGATTCGTACTATTTCCATCCATTCTGAATAAAGCAACAGTCACATCCATATACCTCGACTTTATATGATGCAAAACCACACAATCAAAAAAGAATTTCCAGTCAGAACATAATTTATATTGCAACGAATAGAATCCAACCTCCTCAAATAAAGATTTCTGTATCAAGCAAGCCTGATGATGAAATGTATTATTAAACATGTCCATCATGTTGGGAGTATTTGTTGTGACACCCACAGACTTCACTTTCATATGAGGATACACTCGAATAATATTACCTCGCAAAATTCTCGCTTCCGAATGTTCACATTGCATCAGCTGGACTAACACATCATTTGCGGCATATACATCTCCAGCATTCATAAAATTAATCCACTCTCCCGTTGCCTTCTGAATGCCTTTATTCATCGCATCATAAATTCCCTTATCCGGTTCACTCACCCAATAGGCTATACGCTCCTCATACTTCTTGATGATATCAACCGTCCCATCCGTGCTACCCCCATCGATGATGATATACTCGATATTCGGATACGTCTGATTAACAACAGAGAGGATGGTTTCTTCTATATGTTGTACGTCATTGAAGACGACGGTCACTACGGTGATTAATGGACTATCTATCTGTTCCATACTTCTTTTCATAGCCAATAAATTCATCGATATTATTGAATAATTCCCAATTGTCACGCAACCATTCTATATCCCGGTTCCACCATTGAGAGTTCAACAACACCTGAATCGTGTCTTCATCATATCTATATCTCAGCACCCTTGCCGGAACTCCTCCCACTATTGCATAAGGTGGAACATCTTTCGTTACCACTGCACCGGCTAAAACGACTGCACCATCATGGATTGTCACACCTGAAATGATAGAGACACGTGCGCCTATCCAACAATCGTTTCCAATGGCAACAGCAGTTCCACTCGCTGTATATCTGAATTCCTTAATACATTGTCTGGTTGCAAACGTATCCCCGGTTTGTTTCGCCAATGAAAAAAACATGGGCGAAGTCGAAACAAACGGAGATGTATAGGGATGTGTGCCTGTGATAACCCGGGTGTAAGCTCCAATAGAAGTAAACCGCCCAACTTTACCTTCGATATACGAATGTTCAGCCACGTACGTTCCACACCCCATATTCCCCACGAAAATGCTATGCGGATAAATCTTATTATACCCTTCAAACGTGGAACGTATTCCTATCTCTGAAGAACAGCTAAAAGAAACCTTCCTGCCATTCTTAATCTTATGATAGAAATACTTGATGATTCTCTTTATAAACCGCGTCATTGCCAAAGCTTATCAGATTCGATAATATACATCAGATGAATAACTTATATATCTTATTGCGAACTCGGACAAAGAAATGCAGTACCGATTCTATATGGGCCCAGAGCAAGAGATTCTTATATTTCTCCCGTAACAACTGTTTCTTATCAACATATAAGCTTAAACCTTGATTAAATAATTGCGCCAAAATCATTTTTTCCCAAAAAGACTTGCCCTGAACATCCATGGAAAATATATAATCTTTAGACACATCACTCACAGGCTTACTTAACCCCAATTCATCCAACGAATATACCATCACCTTTTTAGAAATATATTCCAGTTGATAAACCCGCATAATCTCAAATAAAGACTTAGCATCTTCATAACGAGATAGGTGCTCATCAAATAAATGTTGCTTTAAAACAGAGGCATGAAATAAAGCAGCTCCGGCACGAGGAAAACAAGTCATAAAATACCATGAACAGAAATTATCTTTAACAGTCCGCGAATGTCCATAACATGCAGTATAACGCCTGTCATTTTTTTCCAAAAAGAAATTGCCTACGCTTATCAAAACATGATTATTCACAGCTGTATCATATAATATCTGTAAGGCTTCCGGCAGAAAATAATCATCGGCATCTATATAGATAATCCACTCCCCTTTAGCTTCTTTAATTCCTCTATTACGAGCCGATGAAACTCCACCATTCTCCTTATAGATGTATCTTATACGTTGATCAGCTAAATAAGACTGTATTCTTTCTGCGCTAGCATCAGTAGATCCATCATCTATAAGCAACAGCTCCCAATCCGTATATGTCTGAGAAAGCACAGACTCAATGCATCTACCAATAAAACGCTGTTTATTATATATTGGTATAATTACAGAAATCATTCAGCTACGGTATAAGATTGGAAAATAAATAAGACAGAGATTTTTCTCTTAAACTTTTCAGACGTTCATTTATTGAATTCCAGTCAATTACTATCTCAATCTTCTCTTCAACTTCTTCTAAAGAAGAAATAAGTCGATCTGATAAATCAAACAGAGAAAGTAAAGAAGTAAAACGAGCCATACCTCTATCTCTATTCCCCAATACAAGAAACGGCTTGTTAAATAGAATAGAAAATACACAACCATGAAATGAATCAGTCACAACAAATTTAGCCTGAATAAAACCCTGTAACCAACTTTCTACAGATTGTTTTGGTGATAATTCAGACAGTTTTAAGCCCTTTTGTTGCTCTATATTTATATGATAAGGATTATAATGCAATTTCTTTGAAATAACTGAAATAATCCGCTCAATCTCTACATTTTCATCCAATACATAACAAAGCAACTCGCCTGGTATGTCAGTCATATTATCAGGGATTAAACTCCTGTAATCTGTTTGCTCAAGCAACATCGTCGGATCCAAAACCACCTCAGCATACTGACATAAATATTGACTACATAATTGCTTTGCAGATTCTTCCCTTACAGATATCCCTGAAAATAAGCTCAATAGGCGTTTACATTCCTCTGTCTCTTTTGGAGTGTAATCCCATTGATCAATGCCAAAAGATGCACCATAAACGACGCGCTTTATATTCCAATTTCTAGCAAAATCCAAATAATAATATGAAATATGAGAAGTATAATATTTACGCCAAACCTGATCACTGCCAACCACAATGGCATCTAAATGTAATTTTTTAATATTTAAAACATTATCAATAACATAACGAGGCTGAATATGTTTCAATATAAACGGTTTAATATTACGTCCAACAATCGCCTGAACTTTTGCTGGAGGATAAAGCCTTTCACCAGACAATAAGGATTTTACAAACCATTTAAAGCTCCCAATTAACAACCTAAGAACTGTCTGCTCTTTCCATCCTTGATCTAACACTATAGCCTCATGCCCCATGCGCTTCAATACAGTCTGAAGGGCATAAGCCTGTAAAATACCTCCATAATTTGTATGCAGGGGGAGTGTCAGTATTCCTACCTTCATAATTTAGTCCTCATTTTATAGTACAACTGGCGGAATCGTTCTTTAAATGAACTCTTCGTACATTTCTCCATCAATCCTATTAAATCATCACTATACTCTAAATGATCAAAAAAATAGCTTCGTTTAGGATGTATTCTCAACGAGTCTTTAAAACCTCCATTATAACGAGACGCATCCTGTAAGGATGAAAGCCGGACATCCATCAGTAAACAGTCAAAGTATTCCTGTCCTTTTTCGGTATTAATTAAGACCAGACCAATTCCTTTATCATCATCAAAATCGGGCATCAACTCATCTATTCCCCAATAATCAGCTATGGTCAAATCAGAATGACTCACTCCATTCTTACATTTACAAGCATAACATGAAGGACGGAGAATAATATCAGACAGAAAGACCTTCATATAAGGATCGAGACGATGTATATGTGAGAGCAAAACTGTATTTTGCCCTCCATCAGCCGTCGTCTCAGAGAAGGTGAGAGCAAAACTGTATTTTTTCCAGCCTGTTGATTTTGAGCGAAATTTGATACACTGTATCGAATTTAGGTCTGAAATAGGGCGAGACAAAGCTGAATTTTTTTCGTCACCCTGACGGGTGATTATTTCTTTAAGATATTTATGCCAGACTTTTGGACTGGGAACACCATGACACAAGAAATCTACAGCTAATAAATTTGAATATTCTTTTCGTAGAAATCTACGCAATCCTGACAATTGACAAGGACTTCCCACAAACAAAACGACACGCCCCTCTTTCAAAAAAGATTCAGCTTCCTTATAAGTATGTCCAATCTGACTCTGCAAATACTTACTACCCATCATAGGACGCACTTCTTCAAGAGTCTCTGCATACTTATGCTTAACTCCCCACATCTCATCAAAAACCGCTCCGAAAACAACACCGCCTTTGTTCAATACGAGTTGTGCCAAGGCAATAAAAGCTCCACCAGAAGAACTTTGCAACCGTTCTACTTCATTCTCATTTTTTACCGCAAGAACCTTTCGAGGGGCAATAGCCACATCTGTATGAAGGAAGGGACAAACCTTTTCACATAAATTGCAACCAATACAGTTATCAATATCCACAATCGGATAAAGAAAGCCTTCCGTATCCTCTTTCAAATGAATACATTGCTTAGGACATTTTTGAACACATGCCGAACAGCCGCAACATAGCCGTTTATCTATAATATCAATCATCGTCTAATCTTCAATAACATGCCTTGCAATTTATCCTTTAAGAAACCTCGCTCAGAAGAATTTAAACCTAAAAAATATACAGAACTGAAGACACTCAATGCACACACAACACATACTAAAATGAAAGAGAAAAAAGAGATTGGAAGTGAATATTTCAACAACAGAGGTAAAACTACAGCAACTCCGGTCACTATTCCTCCCTTAACAACCACCTGCTTGAAATAAGTCCGCAACGAAAGCCCTATCATTTGGCGTATAAAAAGCAAACGAACCGTAAAAGCTATAATACAAACACCTAAATGTACCATAAATACAGATGATGGAGAGCCTCCTAATTTTAATATCAAATAAGACAAAGGCAATATAAAAAGCAATATACCACCAACGACTGACTGGTAACGTCTAACTTGTCCTGTCGCAGCCGCCGATACTATCAAAGGATTAGCTACAGCATCTATGATTGTAACACATAGCAGTAAACGGACAAAAATTACGGTATATTCAGGCACAGTTTTAAGCCAAATTGACAATATCATTTCAGTCTCTACCAAAATGGGTAAAGACAAAAATAAAAGAAGGAAATAGGTAAATTTTGAGCTCTTAAATACCAGACCATACATGTAAGAAAAGTCACGAGTAGCATACGACTTCGTTATCTGAGGATTAAGTGCTGTCTGAAAATTAAAGGCAAACTGAGAAATTGCATTTTGAACTTGTACGGCTATACCTCGCGCTGCATTAACTACAGGATTAAAAAACATATTCAACAGAATATTCAGTCCCTGAGTATAGGCTACTACTGCACAATTTCCCCACAGATTCCAACCTGCAAAAGAAAGCATCTCCTTGAACAATCTAAAATTCCATATTGTACAAAACTTAGTTTCAGGAAAATGGCGATTACAATATAAATTGTATACTGTACGAATACTAAGCTGCACTAAAAAAAGCAATAACGCATACAGCTTTAATTTATCCCAACTTCCAATCAACAAAACATATACAATAAGTAATTTCAATACAACTTCAAGAACCGATATATAAGCAAACGCTGCCATCTTTTCATGGGCAATTATTGTTGCATTATATGGTACACTCATTACTAACACGACAAACGATAGTACAGCAAATTGATAAACCCACAAAGCCGCATCTATACGTCCCTCCGGAATTGTCATCTTATAATATAGGAACCATAAACCGACCGTTTCAGCAAGTATAACAATGATAAGGGATATCAACACATGTATTTGCATACTAGTAGCAAATACGATCCGCAGTTGCTCCGAATTATTTCGACCTAATTCAAATGTCAAATACCGTTGGGTACTAGTAGCCATTGCACCATTTAATAAACCGAACATTGCCACAACTCCACCCACGACATTATAGATACCAAAATCTTCAACACCGAGCACGTCCAAAACGACACGTGATGTATAAAGACTCACAGCCATCATAAATATCATCCGCACATACAGCAGCAACGTATTCTTAGCTATCCGCTTGTTATTCTCACCAACATTCACCATACCATTCCCCGCCAGTCCATTCCCGTTGCACCCACACAGACACAACGGGGAGGACTGTTCTAATCAAACTTTAACTATGCGGTCTATATTTAGTTTTCGAATTTGCCGATGCACTTGAAAGCCTACTCCACCCCCTCACACCAGGTCCAGCTCACCTTCAGCAGGGCAGCACTGCCACTCACACGCACAGCGATGTAATGGCGTCCGCCGAAACGGACAAAGTCGCCCTCCATGCCCTGGAGCGGACCCGGCTTCACCACACGCACACGGGTGAACTTCTTCTCCCGGAGCTGCTCCGGGTCTATAAAGCGGGTCCCCGTCAGACGCGGGTCACAGGCACGCATAAAAATCTCCATCTCGCGATGGGAGATGGTGGCATAGTCCAACCCCTCGCGTTCGCGCTTCAGGAAGTGGAACTCCACAGGACAACGGCGCATCAGGTCGATGCACCACTGACGGTCGTAAACATGATGGATGAACACGAGGTTGTGAATGGCAGGGACCAACCGACGGGAACACTCCACGCCGTCAGTCTTCGCATCTGCCAGCTCGTATTTGAACGGAAGAAAATGCTCTATCCCGGCATCCCGCAGGAAATCTGCCAGGTGGAGCTCTTTATTATATAAGGTACGCACAGGCAACCATTCGCAAGTCGCCGGGTCGTCAGTAGCCATAAAATAAAACAGGGGGATTCATTGTGCAACTTCCCGTCTCTCTCCCTTGCATCTTCATACAATGATAACTCCCCGCCAATCATCCAGAAATCAACGGGTCAGCCTTACACTCTCTCATTCTTAAGATGCAAGCACGCGCAGCACAGATACTTCCGTCTAGCACCTACCGGGGTGCCACAGCCGCAACGATGGGCGGGATTGCGCGACAAAGATACGGAGTAAATATAAGAAATAAGACTGTTTGTATGTTAAATTACTTAAGAGATGCAGTACAAGGGAAAGCAACGAGCACTATTAGTTTCATGAAATCGCACAAAAGCTGCAAATTTCCAATACTAATATTGGTTTAATACGAAAGTTCCAATTACTTTTGTCAAAAACAAAAGAACTATGATAGCAGAGATTAAGTTCAAAAACCTCTTTTCGTTCAGGGATGAGACCGTATTGAAAATGCTTCCGGCAAAAGCAACATCATCAAAATCTGTGACTTCCTGAAATCATTCATTACCTATACCCCTCTAAACAAGGCTGAACAGATACCGGTGCTCCCCTTCCTCCTGAATTCAGACAACCGGAAGCTCCTGTCCGAATATTCCATTTCATTCTACCTGACAACAGACAGAAAAACCACCCGTTATGTCTATTCCGTTGCTTTGGACCACACACATGTGGCAAAAGAGACACTGGCCTATTACCCCAGCCAACAGCCTGCTACCATCTTTGAAAGAAGTACGGAGAACGGCGTGTCTGTCATCAGATTCGGACAACGAATCAAAGCTACACAAGCCGTCAAAGAAGAGATAACCCTGAAATGCCTGCAAAACATGTCTGTGTTTGCTGCCTACATGCAGGTAAATACCCACCTTGCGGAATTGGAAACCGTACTTCAGTATCTGACAGGACGGATCATGCCTGCCGTCGTTCCGACCTCACCACTGAACCGGTATGCGGAAGAATCGATCAAGGATGAATCGGCGAAAGAGTATATACTGAGATACTTGCAGGAAGCCGATTTCAACATCTCCAACATTAGCTCCAAAGAGCAGAAGACAAAAAGAGGTACGGTCAATGCCACCATCTATCAGCATCAGGTCTTTTCAGACGATGGGGCATCCGATTTTTATGAATTTCCGGAGATGTTTGAGTCAGATGGCACCATCCGAACTTTCGGACTGGCAGCCCAAGTGCAAAAGGCCCTTGAAAACAATGCTTTCCTTGCTGTCGATGAGATTGAATCCTCCCTACATCCCAAGCTCATCGAATACATCATCGAACGCTTCCTGAAAGAATCCGAACAAGCACAACTGTTGCTCACCACACATTATGACGGTCTGTTGGAGGAGGACGATTTGCTTCGGAAAGACACCATCTGGTTTACGGAAAAAAATACAGACGGCTCCAGTGCCCTTTATCCTTTGACAGATTTCAAGGGACTGAACCGGATCAGTTCTCTCCGGAAAGCCTATAAATTCGGTAAATTCGGTGCAGTCCCTAACTTATAATCAACCAGTCTCATGAGAAAAGCCAGCAAACACACAGCCACCCGACAAGTCATTCATGTTGTAGGTGAAGTACTGACGGAGTTGTTCTATTTCAGCCACCTGAAGAAACTACTTGGTTATAGATACTCCATCTCCCCCACGCCTGTTCGAGAACAACAGTATCGAGAAGATTGAGAAGAAAATCAAGGAGCTGCTTGATGAAGATGTTTTTGTCATCTGTGTTTTTGATGCCGATGTCAGCAGACGCTCTGAGGCAGAAAACAAAAAGATGGTAGCACTCAAAAACAAATATGAAAAGAATAAAAATGTGATTCTATGCGACAGCCTGCAGTCCATAGAATACTGGTTCTTACTGCACTTTGAAGATACGTGTCGCCATTTCAAGGATTCAGCAGCAACAGAAAAGGCTTTGAAACACTATCTGCCTGCATACGACAAGACACGCAAATATCTTGAAAAAGACAAATGGGTCAGAGACATGCTTGCAGACGAAAAGATGAACAAGGCATGTGAATTGGCTGAGAAATATAGAGGTCGTGATTCCTATAGCGAGATGTATAAAGCAATCAGGAAAGTAAGTGAACCGGCAGCTGACTAAAAACAAATACACGAGTGCCTGACCTCCGGCAGCCCAACCTACCTCTCCTGTAAACATTTCACCGAACAGAAAGAAAGCAAAAACGGAAGATTTGCTTGACAGATTTAGCTCTATTGCCATTTCCAGCTAACGCGTATTTTTGAGGAACGGAGTAAAGTAGGTTATTTTAAGAATAAACATACGCTTCCTGACGCATAAACATTCCATTCAAGGCTCAAAGTTGCATGTTTATTCACTCAAACAATATTGTTTGGCTCGTCAAACACAAGTGTTTCATCCGTCAAACAATATTGTTTGGCAAGTGAAACAATATTGTTTCGCGATTCGAACATTTGTTTTTGCTGACAAACAACAATAATAAACCGAATTTCACACTCATTTACTTCCAGTTTGCTTGTCATACGCCCATTTTCCCAACTATGAATATGCTCATAGAAACCACCTTTCATCTGACGAAAAGAACATAACAAGTGCACAACGCCTACTCCATTGACAAGACAATCGCCCAATCTTCATCATTGTGTATTTTGCGAATCGCCTGAGAATGCCCTCCAAATCCACCGCCACGTATTTTGCTCCGAAAGAAGCCCGTCTGGAGCGATTCGTTTGACAAAAAGACAAAATGGACGGGAGAATGACAGTTTGATAGAAAGGGGTGTAAAAAGAGAACCTAACCAGGAGCCACACTATACCTTATTATATTATGAAGACCGGGCGAGCAGACCGCTCGCCCCTACATTTGCCCCTGAATCGGATAGCTACGAAACACTCACCGCATCCGGTGTGAACGCAAGAATGAACGCAAACGGTGCATTTCGCTTTCCGGAGTCTGCAACAAGGACTACCTTTGCAAAGTGATTCAATGACGGACGCACATCCCGGGAACGGACGGAGAAGAACCACGGAAGAAATCACGAACGTCTAACTCAAATCAACAACAAATCACATGGCTCTAATCTACAAGGTAAAACAAGCGAGCAAGGCAACGAAGGAAGGCAAGAAGCTCTACCATCCGTCCATCATCAGCATGGGAATCGTAACCACTGCCCAACTGGCAAAAGAAATCGCGGAGTATTCTTCGCTCACGGCAGGTGACGTCAAAAGCACCATCGACAACCTCATCACCGTCATGCGGAAGCATCTGGTTGCCTCCGAAGTGGTGGAACTCGACGGTATCGGGACTTTCCGGATTCGGCTGAGGTCGCAAGGCAATGGGGCGGAGACCCCGGATGAGGTCTTTCCCCAACAGTCTGTCCCCAGACTCTATTTCCGTACGGCTGCCAAACGCAGCACCACCCGTAGCACCGCACTGTGGGCACTACTCGAGAACTTGGGATACCGACACATCGACCAACTACAGGGCAGTACGACACCTCAAGCCTTCCCGGAATCGGATAGGGAGAAGAAGGAAGAGACGAACCAAGGCTTCTGAAAAACGGTCTCAGACCCGAATTACACAATAATCTGACAGCAAAAGACACCGGAGCATGCAGGCCCTCTGCATACGAGGTGTCTTTGCATATCATCCCCCCCCTTCTTTTGTAGTAAACCGACAGGCACAATGAAAATCTTTCCTTTTTTGAAGGAAATATTCTCTGATTTTTTTCCTTCAAAAAAGGAAAGATTTTCTATTTTTGTCCTTATAAAAAGGAAACATCATGAGAAAGGACATCATCAAATCGCTCATTGCCCTCAAGCAAGAGGAAATCCCGTTCAGCATCATCGAACGGGACACGGCCCTGCCCATTGACCGGAAAAAGATTATCACAGTGCCCGGCGTGCGACGTTGCGGCAAATCGACCAGGATGGAAATTGCCATCAATCATCTGGTAAAAGAAGGAGTCTCTCCCAAAAAAATCCTATGGCTAGGCTTCGATGATGAACGCCTGAAGAGCATGGAGGCGGAAGAGCTGGACCAGGTCATCACAGCATATATGGAAATGTATCCCGACATACCCATCAAAGAGGCTTACCTGTTTTTCGATGAAATCCAGCTCATCAAGGATTGGGAGTATTTTGTCCTGCGTGTCTACAAGTCCTATTGCAAGAACATCTATATCTGCGGAAGCAACGCCACCATGCTTTCCAGTGAACTGAAATCTGTCTTAAGAGGATACCCACTGGAATATGAGACATATCCCCTCTCTTTCACCGAATTCTGCCGTTTCAGAGGCATCAGCACCCAGTGTTTCCTGGAGCAGGACAAGGCACGACTGAAAACGACATTCGACCAGTACAACCGCAGCAGCTCTTTTCCGGAAATCGTACTCACGACGTCCAAAATCGAACAGTTGAAACTGCTCCACGGCTATTTCGATGCCATGATTCTACGCGACCTGGCCGAACACTATCACATCACGAATACCGGGATACTCCGTTACTTCGTCAAACGTATCATGGCAAACTTGACCAAACCGACTTCCATCAATGCCATCTATAACGACATCAAATCGCAAGGTCTCAAAATAAGCAAGGATGAACTCTACCTGTGGGGTGACTATGTCTGCAACATATTCCTGTTCCTGAGAATCCCCAAATACGACCGGTCGCTGGTCAGAGAACGGAAGTCGCTGGACAAATACTACTGTATCGACAACGGATTACGCAGCGCCGTGCTCATGCCTCAGAGCAACGACGACGGAAAGAACCTTGAAAACACCGTTTTCCTGCAATTGCAACGCCAGAAGTTACCGACCGACAAGATATCCTATTTCCAGGGGAAAGGAGAATGCGACTTTGTGCTCCAACGTGAGGACAAGGTGATTCAGCTCATACAGGTCACCTGGAGTATGAGTGACCGTGAAACACGGGAACGGGAGATAAAAGGATTACTCGAAGCATCTGCCGACACCGGATGCAACGAACTGCTGATCATTACACACGACGAGGAGTCCTCCCTTGAACAGGATAGCAAACATATCCGGGTGGTGCCTGCCTGGCAATGGCTCCTGAATTAAGCAGGAAACTCCTGCCTGCCAAGCAACTGTCAGTCCTCCCTGATGAACCTCTGTTCCCTGGTGACCCGACAACGCTCCGCCTCCGATTGTCAAAAATCAGAGCAAAGTTTCCGAAAGGCATTTGAGTTAAAAGCGTTAATAATCTTAGTTTTTTCTCAAAAAAGGGAGTGCAGACTTTCGCTTATTAAGGAATAAGCTGTATCTTTGGGCGTTTTTGAATTTAGTATGAACGTCTAATAACATGAAATTATGGAAAAAACACTGGTCATATTGAAACCATGCACACTGCAACGCGGATTGGTAGGTGAAATCACCAACCGGTTTGAACGCAAGGGCTTGCGTCTGGCAGGCATGAAAATGATACAACTAACAGACGAGATACTAAATCAACACTACGCGCACCTGAGTGCAAAACCGTTTTTTCAGCGGGTGAAAGACTCGATGATGGTGACTCCTGTGATTGTGTGCTGCTATGAAGGCGTCGATGCCGTGCAGACCGTACGCGCAATGGCAGGTGTGACGAATGGTCGTTTGGCTGCCCCCGGAACCATTCGAGGTGACTACTCGATGAGCTTCCAGGAAAACATTGTCCACACCTCAGATTCCCCTGAAAACGCGGAGATTGAGTTAAACCGTTTTTTTAAACCAGAAGAAATCTTCGAATACAAACAGGCTACCTTCGGGTACCTGTATGCAAACGACGAGTACTAAAAGTTTTTTAGAGGAATGATATTAAGGACTATCAGAACTGCAACTGTGGCGCTCTTGGCAATGGTCGGTGTGACAGCCTCCGCACAAGACCTGCTCGCAAGCCAAGCGCCCATCGACAAGAAAATGCGGGCAATCGACTCAGTGGCTCTCCAACGCCAGATCCAAAAGGAGAAAATGGAATACCCGGGCTTTGCCCTGTATCCGAACTGGACAAACGAGCGCGTTCATGTGTATGGCAACGTTGCCATGCCCGACTCGTTCACCATCGACCTGAAGGGTTTCTGCATGCCCACTGACAACCGTAAGATAACCTCCAAGTATGGTCCCCGCCGCCGACGCATGCACAAAGGGGTGGACGTGAAAGTCTACATCGGCGACACCATCCGCTCGGCTTTTGACGGAAAGGTACGTGTGGTGCAATATGAACGTCGCGGTTATGGCAAATACGTGGTCATTCGTCACGACAACGGGTTGGAGACCATCTACGGACACTTGTCGAAGCAGCTGGTAGGTGAAAACCAGATAGTCAAAGCGGGAGAACCCATCGGACTGGGTGGAAACACCGGACGTTCCACGGGGTCACACCTCCACTTCGAGACCCGCTTCCTCGGACAGGACATCGACCCGACGAGAATGTTTGACTTCCCCAATCAGGATATTGTTGCAGACACTTATACCTACTACAAACCGGGCAGCCGGAAAGGAAGCAAGACAGAAGGTAGCAACAGCAGTTCGGAAATCCGCTATTATCGTGTACGGAAGGGCGACACGCTGTCGAAGATTGCTGCACGTCAAGGTGTCTCCGTACGCCGCTTGTGTCAGCTGAACGGCATCACGACCCGTACGACACTGCGCATCGGACAAGTGCTGCGCTTCTCCTGACAAGACCCGGGGACAGAACCTCGTATTTAAGTCAACTGATAGACATAGACAACGCGGATGACGCGGACTTCTCTTCATCGCCACACCCGGGATGAATGAGTATCCCCGTGTCATCCGCGTTGTCTGTATCCGGACGGAGACAACACGACCTTCCGTCCGCCAACCATTCCTTCCCTTAACTGACGCATTGGACCATGAACATCTTTCGTCTGCTTGCCTGGGGCATCATCTGGAGCCTGGGCATGACCACCAGTCCGGCACAGACCAACCGCTTCCGGGTGATGGAGTACAACACAGAGAACCTCTTTGACTGCCGACACGACACCCTGAAGGACGACCTCGCCTACCTGCCGGAAGCCACACGACACTGGACTCCCTATCGCCTCCACAACAAACTGCTGAAGCTGGGACGTCTGATAGCCGCCGTCGGCAAAGAACAGGCACCGGACCTCATCGCCCTGTGCGAGGTGGAAAACGACTCCGTGCTCATCAAACTGACCCAACATACTCCCCTGAGAACATTGGACTACCGCTTCATCATCACCCATTCGCCCGACGAACGGGGCATCGACGTCGCCCTGCTCTACCAGCGGGCACGCTTCAGGGTCCTGTCACACCACAGCATCCCCGTCCCTTTGCCTTCCGATGAAAGACCGACGCGTGACTTGCTCCACGTGAGCGGACGCATTACCACCGGGGACACACTCGACGTGATTGTCTGCCACCTGCCTTCACGCATCACAGGGGCACGACGGGGCAGACTGCGACGGCAACGGGCAGCAGAGGTTCTGAAGAGGTATTGCGACTCACTGATGCACGTCCGTCGGGAACCGCGTCTGCTGGTAACCGGCGACTTCAACGACATACCGGAGGGAGACGTCGTGCAGGGAGTGATGCAGGCAGGAGCGCCGGACAACACCCCCTCACCTCACCGCCTCTACAACCTGATGGCAGGGAAACGTCCGGGGACCTACCGCTACCGGGGTGAGTGGAGCACCATCGACCACCTGCTGGTCTCCGGGTTATTGCTGGACGAAAACGCAGGCTTCCACACCCGCAGCGATGCAGCCACCATCGTGACCTTCCCCTATCTGCTCGAAAGGGAAAAGCGATACGGCGGGCTCCGTCCTGCACGGACCTACAACGGCATGCGTTACAACGGCGGCTACAGCGACCATTTGCCCATCCGGGCAGACTTCTTCCTGCCGCAATGAGACGGAGACAGCCGTTTTTCGTTCCTGTCCGGAAGCTCTTCTACAGAATAGATGGGCTTTTCAGCGAGATTGTGTATCTTTGTGCACGCTAGACATAAATGAACTTATGAACGATACGAATCAGCAATTCCAACAGGTCATGACGGTGTGTCGCGACCTTTTTGCCAAGAAGCTGCATGACTACGGCGCGGCATGGCGCATCATGCGTCCCTCCTCCGTGACCGACCAGATACTTATCAAGGCGAACCGCATACGCAGTCTGGAAATCAAAGGGGTATCCCTGGTGGGCGAAGGCATCCGCCCGGAGTTTATCGGCATTGTCAACTATGGCATCATCGGTCTGATACAGCTTGAGCTGGGTTACTGCGACCGTGACGACCTGAGCACCGACCGGGCACTGGAACTGTACGACAAGTATGCCAAGGCGGCACTTGACCTGATGATCGCCAAGAACCACGACTACGATGAAGCATGGCGCAGCATGCGCATCACCTCCTATACCGATCTCATCCTGATGAAGATTTACCGCACGAAGCAGATTGAATCCTTGTCGGGACAGACCCTGGTGTCGGAAGGCATCGATGCCAACTACATGGACATGATAAACTATTCGGTATTCGCACTCATCAAGCTTGACTATGGAGAGTAAGACAATGCATCGTGCCAACGTGGTGTGGACCAACTTCTGCCGGTTTGCCTTGGGCATCGTGTTCATCTTCTCCGGCTTTGTCAAGGCGGACGACCCCTATGGCATGGTCTACAAGCTTCAGGACTATTTCGTGGCATTCGGATGGACCGACTTCATGCCTTCCTTCATGCCCCTCTTCCTGTCGTGCCTGCTTGCTGTCTTCGAGTTCACGCTGGGTGTCTATCTCTTCTTCGGAATCCGCAAGAGGCTGACCTCCATCGCTGTAGCGTTGGTGATGCTGGTCATGACGCCTTTCACACTCTACCTCGCCATCGCCAATCCGGTGTCAGACTGCGGCTGCTTCGGCGACGCACTGAAGCTGACCAACTGGGAAACCTTCTGGAAGAACGTCGTGCTGCTGGTGTTCGCCCTGTGGCTGTTCAAGCACTACCGGCTGGTGGTAAAGTTCATCAGCAAGAAGAACCAATGGATTATCTCCATGTACGGCATCCTCTACAGCGTTGCCATCGTGTCCTACTGCATCTTCTACCTGCCCATCTTCGACTTCCGTCCGTACTACATCGGTGCGAACATCAAGGAACAGATGAGCATCCCTGAAGGCGAGGAGCCTCCGGTCTATGACACCACGTTCATCCTGGAAAAGGACGGCGTGCAGAAGGAATTCACACTGGACAATTACCCCGACAGCACCTGGACGTTCGTCGACAGCCGCCTCCACCTGGTGAAGGAGGGCTACGTGCCGCCGATTGCCGACTTCTCCCTGCGCCTTTATGATACGGGGGACGACGTGACGGACTTCATCCTGAGCGAACCGGGATACACGTTCCTCCTGATCTCCCCATCACTGGGAGATGCCGACGACGGTTCGATAGACCTCATCAACGAGATTTATGACTACAGCATGGAGAACGGTTACCCCTTCTACTGTGTGACCCCTTCGCCGGAAGAGGAAGTGGAACAGTGGAAGGACCGCACCGGGGCTGAATATCCGTACCTGATCGGTGATGAAACCGTACTGAAGACCGTCGTGCGTTCCAACCCGGGACTGGTGCTGCTCAAGGAAGGTACCATCATCAACAAATGGAGCTTCCAGAACCTGCCCGACGAGTATGCGCTCAATGGACGGCTGGAGGAGATTCCGCTGGGACAAATCCAACAGATGCCCCTCACCCACCGTGTGGGCATCGTGTTCCTCTGGTTCATTGTGCCGCTGGCGGTATTCACCCTGCTCGACAACTGGTATCACCTCTACCAGGCACGCAAGAACCGACGGGCACAGGGCGCCTGATAAACCCGAATTATCAACTTTAGTTTAATTACATACAAATCATCATGAGAAAGAACATCGTAGCAGGCAACTGGAAAATGAACAAGAACCTGCAAGAAGGTATTGCTTTGGCAAAAGAACTGAACGAGGCTCTGGCAGCCGATAAACCCAACTGCGACGTGATCATCTGCACGCCGTTCATCCACCTGGCTTCCGTCACTCCGTTGGTTGACTCCAAGGTTATCGGTGTAGGTGCCGAGAACTGCGCAGACAAGGCTTCGGGTGCTTACACAGGTGAAGTTTCGGCTGAAATGGTCGCATCCACCGGTGCTCAATATGTCATCCTGGGTCACTCTGAGCGCCGTGCATACTACCACGAGACCGTAGAAATCCTGACCGAGAAAGTGAAGCTGGCTCTTGCCAACAACCTGAAACCCATCTTCTGCATCGGTGAGGTGCTCGAAGAGCGTGAAGCCAACAAGCAGAACGAAGTGGTGGCTGCCCAGCTGGCTTCTGTCTTCTCCCTTTCAGCTGAAAACTTCTCGAAAATCATCCTTGCTTACGAACCGGTATGGGCCATCGGCACCGGTAAGACGGCTACTCCCGAACAGGCACAGGAAATCCATGCCTACATCCGCTCACTCGTAGCTGAGAAATACGGCAAGGAAGTGGCAGACAACACGTCTATCCTCTATGGCGGCAGCTGCAAGCCTTCGAATGCCAAGGAACTTTTTGCCAATCCCGACGTGGATGGCGGCCTCATCGGCGGCGCATCATTGAAGGTTGCCGACTTCAAAGGCATCATCGACGCATTCAAATAACATCAGTTGACCAGTTGGCGAGTGAACGGGAATTGACAAGGAGTCAGCCTGTTCACTTGCCGACTCAACCAACACCTAACCTCTCCTCCTATGAGACTGATCACTTTACTGATGTTCGCCTTTGTCAGCCTGACAACATGGGCACAGAAGGACATCGTGTCAGCTTTGACTGAAAAGAAAGCCGGCGAAGGTACCGTAGTCATCCACCAGGACCTCCGGCTGAATGCCTTGTTGCAGGAAGGAATCAACACGACGTTGAACAGCGACGGCGAACGAGTGGCAAAAACTGCCGGATTCCGAGTACAGGTATATGCCGGCAACAACTCGCGCCAGGCACGTAGCGAGGCTAACCTGATGGCAACCAGAGTACGCACTTCATTCCCCGAACTGCAGGTCTATACCCACTTCGTCAATCCGCGCTGGCTCTGCCAGGTGGGCGACTTCCGCAGCATTGAAGAGGCCGACGTAGTGATGCGCAAGCTCAAGGCGACCGGCGACTTCAAGGAGGTATCCATCGTGCGTGCACAAATAAACATTCCGTATTGATGAACGAAGAACTACAAGCATTTGCCAGTCCCGAGCGTATCGAAGCACTGAAAGGTTGTTACCGGGAGGTGCTTACCTTACTGGGTGAAGACACTGAACGCGAAGGACTGCTCAAAACGCCCGAACGTGTGGCAAAAGCCATGCTCACACTGACCCGGGGCTACCACATGGACGCACGAGAAGTGCTCCTGTCGGCGAAGTTTAAAGAAGACTACAGACAGATGGTCATCGTGAAAGACATCGACTTCTTTTCGCTCTGCGAACACCACATGCTGCCCTTCTTTGGCAAGGCACACGTGGCTTATATCCCGAACGGATACATCACGGGACTGAGCAAGATAGCCCGTGTGGTCGACATCTTCTCCCACCGTCTGCAAGTGCAGGAACGCATGACCCTGCAAATCAAAGAGTGTATCCAGGAAGCTCTCAATCCGTTGGGAGTCATGGTGGTAGTTGAAGCAAAGCACATGTGCATGCAGATGCGTGGAGTGGAGAAACAGAACTCCATCACGACCACTTCCGACTTCACCGGAGCTTTCAACCAGGCCAAGACCCGCGAGGAGTTCATGAACCTGATCAAACACGACTGAACAGTCGGAGACGCGTCATCTGAAGTTGTGTCGCCACAATTCGCTTTCTGAGGGCATTCAACCCGATGAAGATGGAAAAAGGCACGGAAACACAAAGAGGATTCTTACCTGAAACAGTCAGGATAGTCCTTCTGTGCTTCCGTGCCTTTTATAATTCTGGAAACCGATTCATTCCTTCTTCGAAACCGGCTCCTTCTCTTCCGTCACCAGATCGCCGATGAAGTCGATGGACTGCTTCCGTTGCATGTTGACACGGATGTTGGATGCACCATTATCGTACACATCGACATGGAAGGTGTAATAGTCTTCACGGGTACGGGCAGAGAACTCAATCTCGTAATTGCCCTTCTTGCCCAGCTTCTGTTCATAATCCAGTACCTCGGCTTCAAAGTTCAGTCCCTCGCCTCCCCCGTAAGGGATGGAGTAGGCACGTCCATAATAAGGCAAATAGGAAAAGACGGAGTCATTTCTGACCGTGAGGGAATAGTAAGGCGACAACTGTATGCTATGTCCACCCTGTGTCAAGGCTGAACGGACTTCGATTTCAAAATCCTTCGCCTCCATACGCTCTTTCACCATCTGTGCGCGTTCCTGCTTCTTCTCAGTCTTGCTTTGTGCCGACAGAGATACGGGGATGGCCGACAACGCCAGGCACCATCCCGCCCATAACAACAGTTTCTTTTTCATAGGCTCATTGTGTTAGATGGTTTATCGCCTCAAAAATAGGGAGAAAGTACATACATCCGCACAAAGGAAGGCACTCATTTAGCTTATTTTAGTTCGCCGTTCCTGCGCATCCGGTCTCCTTAGCGTTTTTTCAGAAGCGGACGGCAACGAATGGTTCCGTCAATAGGCATTGGCTTCGCCACGGATGGCGTTGCGTACGGTCATGTAGATGATGCGCAGGTCGAGCCAGAACGACCAGTTCTCCACATACCAGATGTCCTTACGGATGCGGTCTTCCATCTGATAGAGTTCCTTGGTCTCGCCACGGCAACCGTTCACCTGTGCCCAACCGGTAATGCCCGGCTTCAGCAAATGGCGCACCATGTATTTGTTTATCAGTGCAGAATATTCCTCGGTATGTTTGAGCATGTGCGGACGAGGACCGACTACCGACATGTCTCCCAGGAGTACATTGATGAACTGCGGCAACTCGTCGATGCTGCTCTTGCGAAGGAAATTGCCAAACTTCGTCTTGCGGGGGTCATCCTTGGTCGCCTGGAGCCTGTCGGCATCCTTGTTGACCTTCATGCTGCGGAACTTGTAGCAGTAGAACTCCTTTCCGTTCAGCCCGTTCCGCTTCTGCTTGAAGAAGACAGGACCGGGAGAAGTGATTTTGGTCACAATGGCAACAAAGAGATAGATGAACGGGAAGAGCGTGCAGAGGAACGTCAGCGAAAACACAATGTCAAACAGGCGTTTCACAAAGCGGTTGATGGGCTGGCGCAAGGGCTCTTCACGCATATACAGCACGGGGACATCTCCCATCAGCGTCATACGCATCGTACGGCGCAGGTAATTGCGTACGTTGGGAACACTGCAAAAACGGATCAGGTGGTTCTCACAATAGTTGATCAGCTCCATAATCTCCGACGCACGAACCGAAGGCAGGCAACAGTAGAGCCGTGGCGGAGCTGTCGGCGAAATGGGCATGTTGCGCAGATAGGGAATCACCTCGTTCACCTTCCCCAGATAGGGCAAGGGGAAGTGCTCGACCGGCTGGTCGTCAAAGTATCCCAGGATGCGGTAACCGGTCGAAGGGTCGTTCATCATCTCACCATAAAGGTCGAGCATATTCAATCCGCTGCCGACAAAAATCACACTGCGGAGATTGCGTCCCAACCGACGGTAACGTCGGATAAAATAGCGGGCAACCAGACGGCCCACCAGGATACCCACCCACAATGCCGGATAGAACGTGAAAACCCATGCCCACGAAAAGAGATGCCCCTCCAGGTAATCAATGGTCAGGAACGAAAGGACACCAAACCAGAACACGGTGACAAACGAACGGGCGACAATCTCCTCGGGACGTACCTTACGCATATACACCACAGGCTTCTTCCACGACACACACAAGAGGTAGATGACGTTGAAGACGAAATAGACCAAATGATATTCAGTGGATGCCAGCGCGGGATACAGCCCCGGACTCAACCAATAGAAAACAGTCAACAACAGATTGAGGATGACCAGATCATTCAGGATGACTGCCCAACGCAATAAGGTTACTTTTTGAGATTCCCGTTGCATAATAGTTCTGTCATTTTTATGTAAAGTAATTACAAAGGTATAGGAAATGTTGTAAGGGGAAAAGATTAAAAAGTATTTTTCCCCCCCCCCCATGAGGTTAAAAGATGTTTATCTTTTCAGAATTTTCCGCTAAGCAATTGTCTTTAAAGCAATTTTAGATTCACGGTTTCGAGTCAGGTTACACAAGTTCAAACAGGTTCACAATTTCCTGGACAGCTTTTCATTAGAAAAAAGAGAGGCATGCCGGCTTTTCTTTCCCAAGAAACGGGAAAGAGAGCCGGCATAATTATTTAGTCCTGGAAGTAGACACGCTTCACTCGTCCCGACACACTTGTCAGGATTTCATAAGGAATGGTTTCCAAAATATCAGACAAAACACTCACCGGCAGATTGTCGCCGAAGATTTCCACACGGTCGCCTTCCTGACAGTCAATGTCGGTCACGTCAATCATGCAGACATCCATGCAGATGTTGCCCACATAGGGAGCTTTCTGTCCGTTGACCAGGCAATAGCCATGCCCGCAAC
>ULUY01023336.1_pt1 | contig 29236 bp, 19 predicted proteins | sample 1959031 | NCBI WGS metagenome assembly ULUY01 (sample SAMEA4835774, study PRJEB28245) | human gut metagenome | biome: gut microbiome; material: fecal sample | place: Denmark | collected 2008
CTTGATTTCGAGTCAAGCTCGTTATGGCCACTTCGATACGTTTCCATACTATTACAATAACCTGCCATGCGTATTAGAACGCGTTATAGCAACAAAGGCACCACGCTGACGTGATGCCTTTAGCTGGGCTACCAGGGCTCGAACCTGGAAATGCTGGAGTCAGAGTCCAGTGCCTTACCATTTGGCTATAGCCCAATGTGTACTGCGCTCTTGCGCTACAACGATATTGATTATATATCAGGTTTTCAAAAAATGCAAGTACTTTTTTGAAATTTTTTTAATTTTTTTTAAAAAATATTTTATTCATACTATTCTGCAAATTTTAAAGTGCCGGAACCCCCATAAAATGGGACATTATGCCTCTATAAGCTGCCTTGTGTATGCTTCCCTAGGGTTATCAAATATCTCCCGTGTGTCCCCGATTTCCACAACACGACCATCTTTCATGACCATTATTCTGTCACACAACTGGTATACCACATCAATATCATGTGATATAAAAATATAGGTAAGTCCCATTTCCCTCTTAAGTTCAATAAGAAGCTGCATAATCTGGGATTGAATCGTGACATCAAGCGCAGACAATGGCTCATCTGCTATGACCAGCTTAGGACATGCTATAAGCGCAGCCGCGATGCTTATTCTCTGACGCTGTCCTCCGCTGAGCTGGGATGGATGTCTGTACGCATAGCTTTCGTCAAGCCCAACCTTGCACAGCATATCCGATACCATTTTATCAAGCTTTTTTCTTTCCCTGATACCGGACAGCAAAAGAGGCTCCCTTAAAATTCTGCCGATAGTCCACGCCGGATTGAGTGAAGAATATGGATCCTGAAAAATCATCTGGGGCTTCTTATTGTTGTGCACAATACTTCCGTCATAGAGCGGATTCATCCCCAGAATAGTCTTGGACAATGTGGATTTCCCACAGCCGGACTCCCCCACTATTCCGAATATCTCGCCATCACGAACATCAAAGCTTATATCAAAGAGCACCTGTTTTTTCTCGGAACGTGCAAATACCGACTTTGATTTTGTCTTATAATATGCATTAAGATTTTTAACCTCTAATATATTAGCCATATCGTCTCCGTTATCATATTGTGTCCATACGCACATCCTGTGCTCCGGCAATTCTCCTGCTCCTGTCCGGAATCGCAGCAATAAGCCCTCTGGTATACTCATCTCTGGGCGAAGTGAAAATCTCCTCAACAGTTCCGCTCTCGACCACCCTGCCGCGGCACATAACAATAACCTTGTCGGCAAAATTCTTAAGCAGCTTAAGGTCATGCGTTATAAACACGATTCCCATATCATGCTCATCCTTCATACACCGGATGAGTTCAATAATACCCTTCTGTGTTGTGACATCAAGTGCCGTTGTCGGCTCATCGCAGAGAAGATACCCCGGTCTGCATATAGTTCCCATGGCAATCATCACTCTCTGGCGCATACCGCCGGACAGCTCATGCGGATAGCTTTCGTATATGCGCTCCGGTTCCGGCAGCTTTACATCAACGAGAGCTTCCAGAACCCTGCTCTTAATCTCCTTCGCAGAGCTCCTGCTGTCCGGTATTTTGTGGAGTCTCACTGCCTCGCCAAGCTGTCTGCCAATACGCATTGATGGGTTGAGGCTTGTCATTGGCTCCTGAAATATCATCGCAATATCCTTTCCCCTTATGTCCGACATTGAATGTTCATCAAGACCTGTTAATTCCCTGCCATCAAGCCTTATACTGCCCCCTTTTATCTGCGCCTGCGGGTCCAGAAGTCCCATAACCGACAGTGCAGTCATAGTCTTTCCCGAGCCTGACTCACCCACGATTCCAAGGACTTCTCCACGCTTTACCGACATTGAGACATCGTCAAGCACACATCTGTCACCGAAGCATACTGTAAGTTTTTCTATTTCAAGCATACATACTCTCCTTCCGGCTCAGTTTTGTTCCCTCTCAGCCTCTATACGTATCCCCTCCGCAAGCAGCGAAAATCCCAGTACAAAGAAAACTATGGTCATTCCCGGCATAACAGCATACCACGGAGCCGTGAACAGATAGCTCTGCGCATCCGACAGCATGCTTCCAAGGCTCGCATCCGGCGGCTGTATTCCAATACCAAGATAGCTTAAGCCGGCCTCAGCAAGCACGGCATTATTAAAGCCTATAGTTGCCGTGACAAACAGCGTGGAGCGTATGTTAGGGAATATATGTCTGAATATTATCCTCATATTTCCCGCACCCATAAGCCTTGCACTCTTCACAAAGTCCCGCTCTTTAAGGCTTATATATTCACTTCTGACAATACGCGCAAAACTCGGTATGAACAAAATACCAAGAGCAAGTATCACATTATACTTTCCCGGACCTATTATGCTCACGATTATGAGTGCGATGAGAATGCTCGGAAAACCGTTAAGTGCGTCATTTATCCTCATCACAATCTCATCCACCAGCCCGCCATAATACCCTGTCACGGCACCGGTTATCGTTCCTATGCTTCCTCCGATTGCTACAGTCGATACAGCAACCAGCCCTGTCATGCTTATGCCCTTAAGAACGCGGCTGAAAATATCCCTTCCGAAATTATCCGTTCCCATGATATGAGAAAAGGACGGAGAAGAAAACTTCTCTGCCCCATTCATGGCATTGGGATCATAGGGCGTATGTATGAGTCCTATGAGCATCAAAATAATAAACAGCACAGTGATAGCCGCACCTGATATAAAATATGCATTTGTATGTTTGTTTTTCTTCATAAACCTCACTGTTCTTCCACCCTCGGATCAATATACCGGTATAAAACATCAACGATGAAGTACACAATAACTACGGCAAAAACAATATACAGCATCAGCGCCTGCACAACAGGGTAATCCCTTGTAGATATGGACGAAACCAAAAGCCTTCCAATCCCCGGCAGACCGAAAACCTGCTCGACAACAATGCTTCCTGCAGCAATCTCTGCCGCTATGACACCTATAAAGGTCACCACCGGAATCATTGCATTTCTAAGCACATGCACGAAAAGCACCCTCATTCTGCGTGCACCCTTGCTGTATGCCGTTCTCACATAGTCAGACTTAAGCTGCGTTATGATTGAGTTGCGAAGAAACTTCGCCGTCATGGCAGCCTTCGGCAATGCAACCGTTATCGCCGGAAAAAGCATGTATCTTATGTAGCCCCGGAAATCCTCTTTATAGCTGATATATCCGCCCGGGGTGAACCATCTCATAATCAGTCCAAACAGATATATGATGATTATACCCAGAAAAAAAGACGGCACACTCATGGTAAACTGTGACAGCACGTTAAGTGCGCCGTCAATGAAGCGGCTTTTCGTACCGCCCCACAATATTCCTATAGGAATTGAAAATATGATAATGAGAAGCAATGACAAGCCCGCAAGTGTTAATGTTACCGGAAGCTTACCCGCAATGAGCCTGCTAACCTCCATCTGCTCATTGAGGCTTTCCTGATAGCGGTAGCTTCTTCCCAGATCGCCGGTAAGCACCCCTGTAAACCAGTTAAAATATCTCTCCGGCATTGAGTCATTAAGCCCTAATTGTTCTCTCAGAGCCTCCACCTGTTCTTCTGTAGCCTCTGTCCCCAGAATGGACAGCGCCGGATCACCCGGTATTACCTGAAAAATCAGGAATACCAGAACCGAGATAAAAAACAGGGTGAGTATTAAGGTTAAAAGCTTCTTGATTATATATTTCATGTTCTGTATTTACTCCGTCCAGTATACATACTTCATATCCTGCACATAGATAGGATAGAATCTGTAACCTGCAATTTTCTTGTTCATCGCAATAAGCACAGGAGGAACAACAGTGTAGACCGACGCCGCATCATCATGGAGCATTGTCTGTAACCGCCTGTAACCGTCTAATATCTCCGCGCTGTCAAGCGATGTGGATATCTTCTTATATAATATATCATAGTTTTCATTGCTGTATCCGACAAAGTTATTCTTGGCTGTAGACTGATACCTTACAAGAAGATAGCTAGGTGTCAGTGAGCCTGCAATTCCACAGACTGTGCTCTCAAAATTTCTTCCCTTATATACATCATCAAGCCATGTTGACCAGTCCACCTTCTTGATGGCAGCCGTAATTCCTGCTTCCTTCAACTGTTCAACTATAACCTGTGCCGTATCAACATGCATCTGATAGTTAGAAGGAACCGTTATCTCCATATCAAAGCCATCCGGGTAACCCGCATCGGCAAGAAGCTCCTTAGCCTTCGCCACATCATGCTCATAGCCTGTATCTACATAGCATTCATACCCCGGAACCATGCTTGTACCAATAACTGTACCGCGTCCTCCAAAAATAAAATCATTTATGGCGTCCCTGTCAACCGCATAGGAGACTGCCTGTCTTACCCGCACATCATCAAACGGTGCAACCGCATTGTTAAGATAGAGTCCCTGCACGACATTAGAGCCGTTGCTTCCTATATTAAAGCTGTTCTTAAGCTCATTTGCCTGATCATCCGTAAGATACGGATAAATGTCAATGCTTCCCGCCTGAAGCTCCATCATTGCAGACTCTGCACTTGCCACAATCTTAAATGTGACCTTGTCAAGATACGGAAGTCCTTCCTGCCAATAATACTCATTTCTTGTGAGTACAATGCCCTCCTGTGGGACATACGATTCTAACTTAAAAGGACCAGTACCTATAATCTCGCCTGTTTCGCTCGAGGATGCCGGAATAATGTCTGCCGTAAGGTAGTAAATAATCTCCGAATTCGCCTCCGAGAGTACGATATTGATAGTTGACTGGTCCACAATTTCAACGCCTGAAACAATAGAAAGTGCCTTAACAAGAGGAGTTCCGTCGAGAAGCCCCGCGCATCTTTCAATAGAATATTTTACGTCCTCGGCAGTCACCGGTGTACCATCAGAGAACTTAATTCCATCCCTCAGCTTGAAGGTATAGGTAAGTCCATCATCAGACATGGTATACTTTTCTGCTACCGCAGGTATAACATTTCCGTTCTCATCCGGAACCACAAGTCCCTCGAAAATGTTAAACAATATCTCTTCTGTTCCTGCCGCTACTGCTAAGTGTGGGTCAAGACTATCGATATCCTGCTGTATTCCTACAACAACTTCACCACCGGCCGCTGCTGTTCCGGTAGTCTCGGAAACACTATCCGAAGGCTTCTCTCCTCTCTTGCCGCCCGCACATCCTGTCAGTGCAGCAGAAAGTACCATTACTACCACACACCCGAGACTTAGTCTCTTAAAAAAATTCTTCTTCATGTGATATTCTCCTTCTGAATAATATTAGGTTTTCCGTTTTTTTATTGTATACAATATACCGGATTTATGCAATAGTTTTTAATGTTTTTTTAATTATACATTTTATGCATTATGTGTTATACTGCTAAAAGACTGTAAGAAAGAGAGGTTTCGTCAAATGACCGACAAATATCTGCACCCGGACAAAAATCTTGCGGTAAAATATGTTATCGCCGCGTTCCTTTTGTATATCCTTGATTATCTTATCCCCATGTTAGGACTTATATCCATAATACTTCTTTTTATCGGAATAAGAGCCTTCCAGAACGATGAGAATAATCACTTTAAGACCGCATACAAATCACTCAAAAAAATGACCATTGCATACGCCGTTTTAAGGCTCTCTGTTTTCGTTCCGGAGACAGGAATGTTTGCAATATCCACTTCAACCGTTGTTGGTCTTATTGCAATGGGTATCTCAACAATCTACTTTATATATATGACCCACTATTTTACCGAGGGTGTTCTTCTTGATGCCAAGAAGGCAAAGGTCAATTTTACAAAGCTCGGTCTTAACACACCTTGGATATTCCTCGGAGCCATGTCAATGATTCACTATATATGCGTTGTGACCTTCTCAAAGAAGCTGATTCCAAGCATTACCGTAATGGTAACCTTTATCTTCTGCTTATATTACAGCGTGAAGCTCTATCAGGCTATTACAAGGGTTTACAATAAATAGTGTTATAAAATCTGCCGGATATGCTTATAAAATAAAACAGACCATGACAGCAACTGCCGCATGGTCTGTTTTATTTTATCACTTATCTTTGAAGGAGATATAATATAGTCAAACCGTATAAATGGTTTATGAAGCTGTTTTATTCAACATCCTGAAGTGCTGCGAAGCCTTCCTCACCTGTACGAACCTTTACAACCTGATCGACATTGTATACGAAAATCTTACCATCACCGATATGACCTGTATAGAGTGCCTTCTTGGTTGTCTCAATAACAGATGCAACCGGAATCTTGCTTACAACAACCTCAATCTTAACCTTAGGAAGAAGTGTCGCATCAATCTCAGCTCCACGGTACATCTCACCTGCACCCTTCTGTATACCACAGCCCATAACCTGCGTCATGGTCATACCTGTAACACCGAGATCATTGAGCGCCTTCTTAAGCTTCTCGAAGCTTGCAAGCTTGGTGATAATAGATACCTTGTAAATACCCGTATCCGATGCCGGTACAGACGGAGCCACAACCTTGACTGCCGCTGCCTTCTGTGTATCGGAGGCTTTGTCATAATCGCTCACACCAAGGTCTGTATTCTCATTTGCCTCCATTGTCATTGTATTGGAGATATCCATAAGGCTGAAGCCGGCATAAGCTGATGGAAGTCCATGCTCTGTAGCGTCGAGTCCAAGAATTTCTTCCTCCTCAGAAACACGAAGTCCGATAGTCGCCTTTATAATAAGGAAGGTAATCGTAAGTGTAACTCCGGCAAATGCAATAATCGCAAGCATTCCAAGAAGCTGGAGTCCAAGCTGGCCAAAGCCGCCGCCGTAGAAAAGACCCTTTCCTGCAATCTGGTTAGTACCGAAGTTGACACCATCGCCGAAGCCTCTTGCGAAAGCCGGTGCTGTGTCTGTGGCAAAAAGACCTACTGCAATTGTACCCCAGATACCGTTTAAGAAATGAACTGCTACCGCACCAACCGGGTCATCAATATGTAACTTGTAATCAAGAAGCCATACACCGAATACCACGAGAACACCTGACACAGCTCCTATTATTATGGCACCTAAAGCGTCTGTCACATCACACCCCGCCGTGATTGCTACCAGACCTGCAAGTGAAGCATTAAGACACATTGAAACATCCGGCTTACCATATTTAACCCATGTAAATATCATACATACAACCGTTGCAATTGCAGGTGCAATTGTTGTTGTCACGAAGATTGAACCAAGCTCTGCAACCGATGTAGCTGCCGCACCGTTAAATCCGTACCAGCCAAGCCAGAGAATGAATACACCAAGTGCACCGATAGGAAGATTGTGGCCAGGGAAAGCATTTACCTTGACAACCTCACCCTTCTCATTTTTGGTGAACTTGCCAATACGCGGTCCAAGTATCTTGGCTCCGATTATAGCTGCTGTACCGCCTACCATGTGAATACAGGTTGAACCTGCAAAATCATGGAAGCCCATCTGTGAAAGCCAGCCTCCACCCCATACCCAATGCGCCTCTATCGGATAGATAAGCGCGGAAATAACTGCTGAATATACACAATATGAAAGGAACTTCGTTCTCTCTGCCATCGCTCCGGAAACAATTGTTGCCGTTGTGGCGCAGAATACAAGGTTGAATACGAAATTGGACCAGTCGAAGTTCTCATAGGATGTAAATATATCAAAACCCGGCTTGCCGATAAGTCCAGCCACATCCTCACCTAAGAGAAGACTGAAACCTATAATGATGAAAACAACTGTACCAATACAGAAATCCATCAGGTTCTTCATAAGAATGTTACCTGCATTCTTGGCTCTGGTGAAACCGGTCTCAACCATTGCGAAACCTGCCTGCATCCAGAATACCAGTGCAGCGCCTATAAGGAACCACACTCCATACAATTCGCTTAATACTTCTTCCATAATAGCCTCCTTTTCTTTTTCCGCATGCAGTAACCGGTGTGAATCTGCAACGAAAAAAGGCGCCTCGGGTTCTACCCAAAGCGCCTTTGCTTGATGTGGTGAAGTATAGCACCTATACTTTTCATTGTCAACACCAAATTTTATTTTTTTAAGTTCAGAGGCTGTCATGCCTGCAATATCATATCTGCAAATTATTTTAATTCTGATTATCAATCATGCTGCCTGCGTTACCATCGGAGGCAGAGTCATTATTCTGTTCCGAACGTGTATCAGCCCCATGCTCATCCGAAGAGTTAACATCGGACGCATTTTCATTCTCTGTCTGTACTCCATCAGTGCCAAGGTAATAATCCTCGTCATAATGCTCGTCCTTAGGCATGTATCTGTCTAATACCTTATAGAAAAATATGGAGCTTATGTATACCCATGCTCCGAAGATGAAAAAGATAGATACCGGCATCAAAAACCACCCTATAAGTACCATGATTCCAAATATAAACAGGAGCGGAACCGTCTGTGGAAGATGGCGTATGGACATAAGCGCCGCATTCCTTATTATAATAAAGGTCTTGTTATCAAAACGTGATAGTATCGGGAATGCATACATGAATGTAATGAGTGCAAGCACCACCATACCTACCGCAATAAAGAAAAGAAGCTTCCAGCCAAACGCACCACCGGCAGCAAATGCCCTGACATACATATACTTGATGTCTATATACAATATAATTCCTATTATTGCAAAAATTACTTCAAAAAGAAATCCCTGTACAAAATTGGTCTTAAAGGACTTCCAATAGCTCTTCCAGATATATCCCTCCTCATTGTTGACAGCCTTGAGACAATAATAATACATCGCTGTATAGGAGGCACCTATCGTCACCACAGGAATACACGAAATGAGAAAAATCAGATTCAATATAAGGGCATCCGCAACCCTTGTCATAAAACGAAAAAAACCGTTATCAACGTCGAAAATACGGCTCATACTCTACCTCACTTTATATAAAAAATACGGCAAAAAGCCTAAAAAATATTATAATGTATGCCTATATAAAATGCAAATTAATCATTATTAAATTTTAATAAAAGCCCTTACAATAATGCTTTATTATGCTATAATAATACGAAATTAGTTTCTGTTTAAATCTCATTTCCAAACTCATTTTGAAACAGTTTCTAAAATAATATAAAACGGAGAATGACATGGCTTCAGGTTTTACAGATAAATTTTCTGTGCGCGTAAAAAAAGAAATAGAAAAAATTAAGAACCAGAAAGGACTAAAGGGAAAACTATCCTATATCTGGGATTACTATAAAGTTCCGATACTCGCCATAGTCATTGGAATAATCGCCATTGTATCAATCGTGAGGGCAATAATATCCAACAACTATAACACCAGCCTTTATGTATCATACGTCAACTGCATTTCCGTGGATTTAAGGGATGACACGAGGATACTCGACAATTCTCTGACAGAATGGCTTGGAATTGACGGCAAGAAAAACCGCGTAAGGGTTGATGGTTACTACACCATCAATCCTGACAGCTTCACCGAAGAAACCTATACATCTTCCGAGAAGCTCAATATAATGGTTGTCACACAGACAAGCGACTGCTATATCGGCGATGATGTGTTCACGAACCTGTGGGCTAAATCTGAATACTTAAGGGATTTGTCCGTATTTCTTCCGGCGGAGCTTCTTGATAAGGTCTCCGACAGGCTTGTGTACTATACCGATACTGAGAGCGGGTTCAAGCGTGTTGTGGGTATAGACCTTGCCGGGCTTCCGTTTATGACAGATGTGCTGGGAATAGGAATCGAACATCCTATATTCTCTGTTGTTGTAAACGCCCCTAACCCGGACAACTGTATAACCTTCCTCGAACATATTCTTGATTACAAATAAAATTGAGCTGCGTATTTTATGCACTTTGACATATATTACTGTGTATTTTTATGCACTTAGGTGTATATTACAGCTCTTTTTTGTACAGATAACACTGCTGTACTCCCTTGTTTCCGGAATCATACACACTGCTTCCATACAACGTAAAGCCAAGCTTACCTGCGAGCGCTATGGAGGCAGTGTTTTTTTCCTCTGTACACAGCCATAGCTCAGCTATTCCAAGCGTATCCCGCGCATATTTTACTATTTCGCTGCCCACCTCATACCCAAGCCCCTGTCTCTGGCGGCTTCCCTTTATGATATAGCCAAGCTCACAGCATTCATTGTCATCTATAACTCTCCGGCTTATTCCGGCACGCCCTATAAGCTCTCCCGAGGTTCTGTCAAATACAAGCCACAGACCATACCCGTAAAAGGTGTACATATTGTCGATATATGCCCTTGTAAATTCCAGCTCCTCCTCATAAGCATATAATGGCTCAGTCCACCTTGCCACAGCAGGGTCCGCATACAGCTCATACATATCCGGAAGGTCTTTTTCCGTCATCTCCCTGATTATGGTTCTTGATGTGCGGGCTATCTCCACCGGGATATGATGTGCCCTCATATAGACAAGATTAAAATAATCATCATCTACCATCGGAAGCTCCTCAACAACATATTTTGCCGAAAAGCTCTCGCATTCATGCCCCGGTGCCCTATAGCCTGCCACCGCCACCCCAAGCTTCTCTAAATATCCTGCTGCCTCATCATCATCCGTTATAACCAGAAGCCCCAGCGCTTCTTCTTTGCACTCCATAGGCTTTGCGGTATCCTCTGATGCTGTTTTAATGCCTTCAGCATCAAGCTTCTCATTATTTTCAATTGATTTATTTAGTATCTTCGATAAATTCTCTGATTCATGGAGACACTCCATTCCGGACCCGGATGTCTCTATGCACACCTCCACCCTAAGCCCCTCCGAAGCCGAAGCCTCAATATATTTTTCCACGTCCTCATTCATCTGCTTCAGCACAAGCACGACTGTGTGGAACACATGAATATTATTCATAGACTTGTCCATTGACTAAAACACTCCGATAAAGTTATAATCATATATATTAAATCATAGAAAGGAATTTTACAATGTCACAGAATCCAATAGTTACATTTACAGTCGCAGGACGCGGCACCATCAAGGCAGAGCTCTATCCGGAGGCTGCCCCTAATACAGTCAACAACTTTATCAGCCTTGTAAATAAAGGCTTCTACGATGGTCTTATCTTCCACCGTATCATAAGCGGATTCATGATTCAGGGAGGATGTCCTGAGGGTACAGGCATGGGTGGTCCTGGCTACTCAATCAAGGGTGAGTTTTCACAGAACGGCTTTGAGAACAACTTAAAGCACACACCGGGTGTTCTCTCGATGGCGCGCGCCATGAACCCTGACTCAGCAGGCTCACAGTTCTTCATCATGCATGCAGCGGCTCCTCATCTTGACGGCGCTTATGCGGCCTTCGGCAAGGTTATCGAGGGGCAGGAGGTTGTCAATGCAATTGCCGAGACACCTACCGACTGGAGCGACCGCCCTATGGAAGAGCAGCGCATTGAGTCCGTTACCGTTGACACCTTCGGGGTTGAATATCCTGAGCCTGAGACCGTGTAGTGTATAGATAATTGCACAACGCGGTTATTGTGTGTTGAAGTTGTGTAATTATCATGGAGGATGAAAAGTATCGTGTTCATAAATCGTTCATTTATATTTAAATAAACATTAACAGGATTATCACGTTTTCTTCACTTATCCACAATATAATAAGTGACATAAAGATAAATGATTAAGGAACACAAGTACTTAAGAATTTTTTTCATAATAAGCCCTGATATAATATATCAGGGCTCCTCCTTTTTTATGGTGTATTCGGTTTATTTTCTTTTTTCACTTATAAGTCTTATATAAAACATTCCCGCAAACAGCAGCGTAAGAAGCAGCATGACAATGAGATATGACCATCCTGCCCCCATAATTCCCATATTTTTCACCATTATGACAGGCAGCACTATGGACACGATGAAGTTGATGGTATAGCCTGCAAAAATCTCCTTCTGAAGCCTCATGACTGTGAGGGCATAGTAGAAAAGCATGCTCACCGCATTGAAGCCGCCTGCCGCTATAAGTACCAGCATGACCGCCCTGTAGGGTGCAAGGTCTATGTCATACAGCCACGAAAGCACAGGTATCCCAAGCCATGCCCCCGCCGCAAATGTCACTATCGTAAGCCCACAGGCAATCGCGACAAGTGTGCCCATAAGACCTGCGAATTTTTTCAGGTTCTTATCCTCGTAATGCCTTGCAAGCGTGGTTAGCATTGGCTTGAACACGAAGCTGCTTCCAAGATTAATCACCATCGTAGGCATGAACACTATGCCGTACACAAGCGTCTCCTTGTCCGTGAGCGTCCACTCTACCACATACTTAGTTCCGTTCCACAGCCACATGCACATTGCTGAGCCTATGAACAGAAGAACCGTGTTTTTAAAAAGCGACTTCATCTTGTCCGCCGCAAAAGATACGGACAGCTTAGAGAACCTTCTGCTCCATACCAGTGCCACACAGACAACCCCGATAAGACCTGCCACTGTTGCCGCTGCTGAGGCGATATATATATTCCTCGTCATCCATGCCGCTGCAGAGAACGCCGCCATTATCGCGATGGTTCGAAACGTCATGGACATACCGGATATATCTATCCTGTCATTGCGCTGAAATTCGCCCTCGAACACATCCGCAATACCATCGAACATCTTAAGCATACACATTGCCATGATAAGCCCGAAGCCTGACCCATCCGCTTTTCCATTTGCGACATACACCACGCCGACAATAAGACCACATATAAGCATTGCAAGACAGCTTAGACCTCTGAAGCCGAAATACACCTCCGCCCTGTACTGCCCCTTGACATCCGTCACCTGAAACGGACGTATCTCAAAGTATCCTATTGTCAAAAGCATCTGTCCGGTTGTGAATGCCATATAGAACTTCGCCCCGGCCTCCTCACCGACAATTCTCTTGGCAAGCATGACAAAAATAACGGTTGCCAGCGAGTATATTCCGCTTCCCAACATATTCCAAATAAATTTTTTCTTATTCATAATCAAATCCCATATATCTTTTTAATACTGTAATCCGGCTTTAAGTGTATACTGCGCCGCCATATCATAGTTGTGATGGTTCCGTTCGCATAGATTGACTTTCCATTTTCCTGTGCTATACTATATTATTATTATCTTTTTTAGAAAGGAATACCCATGAAAGACCTCGATACAAATACAAAAATTGCACTCATGAAAAGAATCGATGACTTCGTAGAGAGCGAACGCGCCAACCAGCCGGGTGTGCCTGATACTACCCTGATGATGCCTGAGCTCAACAGGATTGCTGAGGAATATGCTCTTGATGTATCCGACCTTTTCATAACATATCTCGACCATATAGCCATCACAAACAAGCGCGTTGCCCAGGAAGCTGAGGAAGAATTGGACTTTACCAAAATAACACGTTTTTACTAAAATCAGAATTTCGATAAAGTCCCCCTTACCGGCACCCTGAAGGCAAGCTCATTGCCTGACCGGAAAAATGCCTAAGGGGAACTTTTTTTCTGCACCTTCAAAGTATCCGTACATCAGAGTGCAAAGAATGCAACCGCAATGGCACCCGGACCCACATGTGTTCCGATGGCTCCTCCGACCGACATTATATCCAGACTGTCTGCATGCTCCTTCCACAGATGTGCGCTATCCGTGATATACTTTTGTAAAAGTGTATCATCAAGGCCTGCATATCCAAGATACAACGGCTTGGAGAAATCTATTCCCCCCGCCTTCTCAATCTGCTGTACAAGGAGATTATTCCCCTGCTTAGAGCCCCTTGCCTTTCCGAGCATGGCAACCTCACCGGCTTCTATGGAAATAACCGGCTTAATTGATAACATTCCACCCACAAATGCAACAGTCTTTGATATACGTCCGCCCCTTTTAAGGTACTCAAGGGTATCTAAAAGACCGACAACATGAATATTCTTCTTCTCCCTGTCAATCGTATTTACGATAGTATCTATGTCGTTGCCCGCATCCTTAAGTCTTATGGCATACTCGACAAGCGCCCTCTCACCTACCGTGACATTCTCACTGTCAATCACATGAACCATGTCCTCGTAATCAGAAGCGGCAATACACGCACTCTGGTATGTCCCTGAGAGCCTGCCTGAAATGGTTATCACTATGACCTGTTCCCCCGCCTGTCTGGCCTTTTCATATACATCCTCAAAAGCATATGGTGCCACCTGGCTCGTTGTAGGCAGCTCCTCATTCTCAATAAGCTTCTCGTAAAACTCCCTATGACTTAAATTCACACCATCAAGGTATTCCTCCGTACCAAATCTCACATGGAGCGGTACAACCGTCACATCCTCTCTATAGTCGACAGGCATATCTGAAGCGCTGTCCGTTATAATTCTTATATTTCCCATAAATATTCTCCATCAGTTTATGTTATCTTAAAGCATAACTAATTGACTTTGCAGACAATAGACTTTATAATTTCTACCATCTTATCCATCGACTGTATGCAGATATATTCATACTTTCCATGAAAGTTATGTCCCCCTGTGCTCAGATTCGGACACAGAAGCCCCATGAATGACAGACGTGCGCCATCGGTACCCCCGCGGATAGGCTGGATAATCGGCTCAACACCGTTTTCCTTCATCGCCTCAACTGCCCTGTCCACAATATACAAGTCAGCCTCAAGCTTTTCCCTCATATTATAGTAAGAATCCTTCATGTCAAGGTTAACCGTTCCGGCACCGTATTTTGTATTAAGATATGCTGTGATATGTTCAAGCATCGCCTTTCTTTCAAGGAACTTGTCCATATTATGATCACGCACGATATAATCAAGATACGCATTCTCCTCATCACCGCTCATGCCGCAGAGGTGGAAGAAGCCCTCATATCCTTCCGTATGCGCCGGAATCTCTGCCGGAGGCAGCATGGAGTTAAACTCCATTGCAAGTAAGGAAGCATTCTTCATCTTATTCTTAGCTTCACCCGGATGAATATTCTCGCCCTTGATATGAACCTTAGCAGATGCCGCATTGAAGTTCTCGAACTCTATCTCCCCCAGCATACCGCCATCAACCGTATACGCATAATCGGCACCAAAGCTCTCAACATTGAACCTGTCTGCTCCTCTTCCTATCTCCTCATCAGGTGTAAACGCTATGCATATTTTACCATGTGCAATATGCTCATCAGTATTGCCTTCACAGGCTTTATCATCTTCTATAATCTGAGCCGCCGCCGTCATAATCTCAGCGATACCCGCCTTATCGTCTGCCCCTAAGAGTGTGGTTCCGTCCGTCACTATAAGGTCCTGTCCGACATAATTTCTAAGCTGTGGAAATGTAACCGTATCCATAACCACCCCAAGCTTCTCATTGAGAACTATATCCGCTCCATCATAATCATTGATAATACGCGGCTTAATACCTGCTCCCGACATTGCCGGTGCTGTATCCATGTGTGCGATAAGACCTATCGTCTTCTCATTCTCTGCCCCTTTGGTTGCCGGAATGCTTCCGTACACATAACCATCCTTGTCAACATGAGCATCCGCAACACCTATTGCCTTAAGCTCCTCGACAAGCTCATCCGCAAGTACCAATTCCTTAGCCGAGCTGGGACATGTCTGACTGTTTTCATCAGATGTTGTTTCATAGCTAACATATTTAAGTAAACGTTCGTATGCTCTCACAATAAATTTCCTCTCATTCTGCCGTAACCGGCAATAATATTATCTAAAAAAATAAAACACAGGTAGTATATCACATTGAGGTACAAAAATCTACTCCGACCATGTAACACCGCTATATTAGCTAATATCTCTTTTCACGGTTCTTTGACAATTAAATAATAAGATGTCGGAGTCAAAACACACTCTATAAGCTTAGCGCGTATAACATATTATATTAAGCTGGTGTGTTTTAACCCACATCACAATAATACGTCAAGCTATTAAAATTATTTCATTTTATGCCGCATGCACAAATCCAAATTAGTAAAAAAATAAAATTCATACATCAATTCATATTGTTGTAAATGAGAATATCGGTTATAATATATCTATATAAAAAAACAAATGATGAGCTGTAAGTGCACTAATCAGGTCAACCGCCTGCATGTTCTGCACCGGACAGCCCGGAAACGGAGAAAAGATATATGAGAAAACATAAATTTAACAGCTTTATGACAGCTGCCGTGATAGCGTCCACACTGCTCACAGCCACTGCCTGCAGCAAAACATTCGCCCCTGTAGATACCCTTCCGGTGGGTACGGAGCTGCCAGCCGACACATCGACAAGCACTGAGGCGGCATCCACAAAGCAGGACAGCACCACAAATAAGGGCGGCAATACTAAGGAAACTGGGACTACAAAGGAAAGTGGCAATGCCTCAAAGGATACCGGTGCAGGCAAAGATACCGGCACAAAGGAATCTGATGCCACCGAAAAGTCCGGCGAAGGTGACGTATCAGGCGAAGCCTCTAAGGATAGCGAAAAGACCACAAAGGCGGGCAGCGACAGCTCAGTGACAACAGCCGCAACAACTAATGCCGAGACCTCAAAGGCAGCTGCAACCGTAACCGAGACCACAGCATCAAAGGTAACGGAGTCCACAACAGCCGCAGCCCAGGCACCAACTGAAAAAGCAACAGAGAAGCAGACAGAGAAGGCTGCTGAGAAGCAGACGGAGAAGCCAACCGAGCACCCAGCCCAGAAGCCGACCGAACCTGCCACACAGGCACACACCCATAACTACACTGCCACAATCACCAAGCAGCCAACCTGCACGGCAGAGGGAGTTAAGACCTTCAGGTGTTCCTGTGGTGATTCGTATACAGAAGCAATTTCTGCAGCAGGACATGTCTTCGGAGCATACGTTTATAACAACGATGCCACGGAAGCTGCGGACGGCACAGAGACAGCAGTCTGCGCTATATGCGGTGCAAAGGACACAAGGACAGCAGCCGGAACCAAGATAGCGCACGTACATAATTACACAGCCGCAGTGACAAAGGCAGCCACCTGTGCAGAGGAAGGTGTTAAGAACTACACCTGCTCATGCGGCAGTTCCTACACCGAGGCGGTTCCTGTCATTGCACACAGCTTCGGTGATTACATCTACAATGACGATGCCACTACCGAGAAGGACGGCACCAGGACAGCAACCTGCTCCGTGTGCGGTGCGACTGATACCGTTACCGCTGAGGGAACCAAGAAGACACTGCCTAGCTGGTATGACGAGCACCCGGATATCCCGCTTAATCAGACTAGGGGAAATCAGATTGAGGGGACGCTGGAGGCGTACTTTACAGACTTCGATTGGGATAGTGCAAAAGCCGGATGTGGTAAATGGGGGTATAGTGCAGCAATGGAAACCATAGGTAAATATGCTGAAGGCTGGGTTCATCATGGTTATTTGTACAAGTAGTAAAGTTATTAAATAATATATTTTTATCTTTAAGACGTATGTAAACAAGCTGCATACGTCTTTTTGTATGCAGAGAAATTTTACTTCTTTCATATTTTAAAGAAAAACTCGCACAAGGAGGTATCTATGAATAAAAAGAAAAACTATGCCACAAAAGTTATTGCTATTCTACTCACTTGTTTTTTACTTATTACAAGTATTGGAATAGAAAATGTATCGGCCTTTTGGAATCAAGCTGCAAAGAATGATGACAAGGTTGGAGCAACAATTACAATACAGTTAATTCACTGTTACCATAATGACACAAGCGACCCATTATATAGTACGCATTATGATTCTTCGGGGCAGCATAAAATGGATGCTGTGCAGTCAGATTTAGATAGTTGGAAATCTGATAGTAAAAATAATCCTGGTGGCAAGACACAATGTGTAATGACCGACACGATTCAGCCTCGTGTCAACAATGATACCGCCGCCGGTACCGCACTCATCGACGCCAACAAGTACATCTATGAATACGAGATGTCCTATGACGAGAGCGAGCAGGTTGATTACGCTGTCATCACACAGCCGGAGATTACACACTACAGTGACAGTGAGCGTGCCGGATACCCGGGGCTTAGAGAAGACCATGTCAGGATGTACTGGGTAGGTGAGTACGATGAATCCATTACGAAGCTTAAGGATGCGTACATCGAAGACCCGAATGATAGTGGACATGTGATACCCGGAACGGATGGTGACATTGGCTGGTTTGACTTCAAGGGTATGTGTTATCCGACCATAAATCGTGCGCTCAGCCAGCAGACGTGGGAGACAGTCGGTGACCATGAAGCATTCCAGGATAAGAAGTCTTTTGTTATGACCCAGAAGTATGGTGAGAATGGACAGCAGTTTCTTTACCTGATAGAGGGAACAAAGATGGTGGGGGCAGACGGAGGGTTCTATGATATAACAAAGAATGATAAGTCAGCCGCAGCAAATAACCACAGGAACCAGCAGGCCACCGGTGTGCCGGATGGTTATGGTACACATGTCTATGCGCTCATCGGTCTTGTGTTTTACCATTCACTTGAATTTGATGCAAACGGAGGAACGCTTGCAGATGGTTCTGTCTATAATATGCAGGTATATAACGGCAGTAGTAAAGGCAAGCTTATTCCGTGGTACAGTAATCTCGACAAAAGCAGATGGTACTCAGATATTGATGTTGCTGCACCACAGGCAGCCACACCATACGGTACTGCCTCAGTCAAAGCTCCGATCCGACCGGGCTACTCTTTCCTAGGCTGGTATGCTCCTGAGCTTGACAGCTCCGGAAACTTTATTTACAAGAGCGACGGCACAATAAAGCTCTCCGATGTTCCGGTCTATGACACGGACGGCAGGGCTGTCCTTACCTACACTGACAGCAGCGGACAGACGAAAGCCTCGCCTTACTTTGACAGTAACGGCAGATGGATTTACAAGGGCAATGTCACAGCCTGCGCAAAGTGGGAGGAGGTTGGATTTTACACCCTGCACTATGAAAAGGGTGAATCCAACAATTACATAAGCATGCCGGAAGACGATGAGATTACTGTGAACACCGGGCACACAGTGCTTGCCGACAGCTCATACATCACAGGCAGTGACTACATTGTTGACTTTAAAGTATACACCAACAACGGAAACCAGGCTGCCGGCGTTATCCAGCCGGTTACCGGACGCTTTCCGTTCTCCGGGTGGAGGATTGGTGGCACGCTGTATGACAGCGGCGACACGTATTCTAACCCCAATGCGGCAAAGGGAGATACCCTCACAGCCACGGCAGTCTATGATAATGTCAGCCTGATACTTCCTTCTACCAGGTCTGATGGTTATAACTTTGAGGGTTGGTATGATTCCTATGACAGTAATAGTGGAACCTTTGGCAGCCGTGTCGGAGGTGCCGGGGAGCCGTTGACTTTGTTATCATCGGAAAATTCAGTGACAAAGAAACTGTATGCTAAGTGGTCTAAGGCAGACATGAAGATTTCATTTGATTACAACCTGCCTAAGACAGCAACAACAAGCACGCTTGGATATGTAATTACAGGCAACGATGTTACATCGAAAACGGTGCAGCTTATGGAAGCCCTCGGTCCTCTGCCGGCACCTACACTCACAGGATACAGGCTGAACACCAGCACAAGTGAAAGCATCCGTTCCGATGGGTGGTCGACCAAGCCGAATATAATAGATGATAATGGTGAGGAAAAGCAGGTGAACGTCCCTGTGTATTCGGGCACACTCTATGACGGCTCATACGATACACTCTACGCGCAGTGGGAGCCTACATGGTACAAGATAAATTACAACCTTGACGGCGGTTCGGTTTCACACGAGAACCCGAAAGAATACATCAATTATTATAAAGAGATAACCATAAACAGCCCTACAAGGGACGGCAGCACGTTCCTGGGATGGGACATAACCGGCATGGACGGGAACGTGCACATCATTGACGGAAAGACTACTGATACGGGACTTGTAAGCAGCAGTGGTGTCGGCAGGGGTAAGACCAGCATAAATGTCACAGGTCTCAGGGCGGATAATGGCGGAACCGTCACATTCACTGCTTTGTGGCAGGATACCCGCTACAGCATTGCATACGATTACAGGGACAGTGAGAGCAATGCCGTGCTCACGCCTGCAAGCGACCCGGGGAATCCTTCCGGATATGACAGGAACACTCCGGCATTTACGCTCAATAATCCTGACGTAAAGGGTTACCACTTCACTTCATGGGGCGGCACCGGGCTGCAGGAAAGGCTTCCGTCCGTCACCATACAGCAGGGCAGCTCCGGGAACAGGAGGTACACGGCTTACTTTAATCCGATGGAATATGAGATACTCTATGACTTAAGCGGCGGTTCATGGGGGAACAATGCAAGCCATCCGGACAGTGCGAAATATAACAGAAGCTTCACGGTAAGCCACCCTGTAATGGAAGGCTGTGACTTTGCCGGATGGGAGATAACAAGGATGTGTGATGACTGTGACCACAAAGCGGGAAACAGCATCATTACAGGAACAGCTGCATCCGGAGTCAGGGAAACCAGCTTTATGAACTTAAGGTGCAACAGTGCCGAGAAGGTGCTCTTTACTGCAAAGTGGAGCCACGCAGTATATGACATACGCTATGAGCTTAACGGCGGCAGCTTTTACAGCGGCGGCAGCTACCCGGCTTCTGCAGAAACATACACTGTGTTTGAAATAAATAACCCTGTCAGAAACGGCTGCACCTTCGCGGGCTGGACAATATCAGGAATGGACAAGGGACTTCATTATCTTCCGAGCGGTGATACCTATGCTGAGACAAAATCGGGTGTCGGCACGGGAAAGGCTGACGGCATGGCACTTGCCTACGGCAACCTGAGATACAGCTCCGGCACGGTAACATTTAAGGCTGCATGGGTGCATGATTCAAGGCAGCTTGCATTCTTCGGCAACGGCGGCACGATGACCGACGGCAGCATGAAGGATGTCACAGATGACTGGACGCTGAGGTTCATAAACTTCGGCAGCACCGCATTCTTTGGCAAGTATGAGTATGACACCACCTGGGGGACAGATGTCCCGGCAGTGTCAAAGACAGGTTATACTTTCTCCGGCTATTACGATTCCCTCTCCGGAGGCAACAGGGTTTACGGCAGCACCTATGCGAAAGAGTCCGGGCTTTACTGGGATGATGACAGCAGGTGGATTGGACCAAGCCTTATCCTGTACGCGCAGTTTATCCCGGACAGCTACACGGTCACGTTCAATACAAACGGCGGATACTGGACGTCCGGCAGCCTTCAGGACAGCAGGAGCCTTGGCGTGACCTATGACAGCACGAAGAACAACAAAGCTTACGGACAGACAGACCTATACCGTCCCGGCTACACCTTTACCGGATGGGGAACAAATCCGGATGGAACAGGATATGCCGTGTATGACATTGATGGATATAACACCGATGAGGGCGGTTACTGGTCGGAGAATTACAGGAAATAGGAAACAGAATAACACAGGATATCCATGGAAACATGCCGTTAAAAGCTGCGGACAGATTTCCGGATATCCTGTCTGTGTACATAATATATAAAGGAGATTTTCCATGCTTAATATCAGGAAAGGAATTAAAAAACTCATATCGTATGTGATGGTTCTTGTGCTAACGGTTATGACTGTCGGTTCAGCAGTTGCCATTCTTTCCGGCATAAGTGTATATGCGTGGTTTGATGGAAGCGGATATGAAGGAGAATATATTTTTGGCAGCAGTCCTCTTACAGATTATGTAGATATCAGTAAAGTGACAGATGATAATATGCTGCCACATGCCAATGAACCCGGATATACAAAAGTATCAGCGACACAGAAAATTTACAGGTTAACCAGAACTTCTACTAATGGCAGATGTAGTCGCTGCGGAGCCGGGATGATAAGCTATAAATCTTACTGGGGGGTTATAGCGGATGATGGCACAATATACGTGTATGATATACATGATTGCTCTCATTGTGGAAACTGTTCATTTGGCTATTCAGTGTGCTACTATGGGCATGAGAATGAGTTAAAGAATGAAGGAAAAACCATTACTTTTACTGCGTGGGTTCCAAACAAATACACCATCACCTTCAACCCAAACAATGGAGGAAATACTTTCACCGGCACTGCCGTATATGGCACCGGTGACTGTAATGTGGCAAGCTCTTACAACCCTACGCTTGACGGTTACAGCTTCGGCGGATGGTATACAGGCGCCAACGGCACAGGCGAGCAGGTGTATGACAAAGACGGAAAAGCCGTAAACGGAACATACTGGAGCGGAAACGGAAGCACGGCTGTATGGAAAGGAACAACGAATATCAGTGTGTACGCATACTGGACAGCGGCAGACACGGATGTGACCCTCTACTTTTATAAAGACGGAGTGAAGGATGATTCAAAGACAAAGACCTACTCCGTAAAGAACGGCAGCACCTTCAATGCTGCAGACCATGCGGCGGATTCCACCTTCGACAACTGCCATTATGTGTCTGTTGACTGGACATCATGGAAGGTGCCCGATGAAGGAACTTATGCCAATGTGTATTATGAAACCAATGAGCTGAATGTGATGTATGAAGGAAACGGAAACACGGGAGGCTCAACAGACGGTTCCTCAGTAAAATATGGCAGCACCGTAACCATTGCCGGGAACGGCTTTACGAAAACAGGGCATTCCTTTAACGGATGGAACACATCTGCTGATGGGACAGGAACCTCTTACACGGCAGGCTCCACGTTTGTCTCGAAGCCCTCAGCCCACGGCGATACTCTGAAGCTTTTTGCACAGTGGAAGGCGGACAGGTGGAGCGTGACGCTCATTGCCGGAACCGGAATAGACAGTGTATCAGGCGGAGGCAGCCATGCCTATAACGAAAGCGTGGCCATAAGTGCCGCTGTGAAAAAGGGTTACTCATGGGATAAGTGGACAGGCTATGCTGAGACTTCCTCTAACAGCTGCCGCTTCAACATGCCTGCCTCAGATATATCATTCACGGCAAATGCGGTGCCGAATAAGTACACCGTGACATTTGATGCGAACGGCGGAAGCTGCGTGGACGGTTCCGGACAGGCAGTGCAGTCCGTCACGGTGACCTACGGTTCACCGGACTATAACGATATCTCAGGAAATGTGAAAGCCGTGAGAACAGGTTATATATTTGCAGGCTGGGTATCTGATGCCGCGGGAAGCCGGGGCACTGTGTGGAACGCGGATGGACATGCGGTGGACGGAAGTTACTGGAGCATAAGCGGAAACAGCACAGCATGGATCCATGCCGGCAGCATTACGGTCCACGCGGTATGGAAGGATGCCACGCCTCCGGCAGTAAATGTCTCACCGGAAAGCACTTCATCGTACACCACGACACTGGGTGTGACCATAACCGTGACAGACAATGAACTGCTTTCTACTGATAACGCCTATGAATACTGCCTGGGCACGGACAGCAGCGCCCCGCCCTCAGGTGCTTCATGGAGCAGCTACCGGAGTGGTGTTCCGGTAACCATAGGAAGCACGCTTTCGGGAGCCTGCTATCTGTGGATAAAGCATGTGAAGGATGCAGCCGGCAACACATCCGTGTCATCACCTAACGCTGACTATCACCGGTTCGGGCCATACTATTTTGACAACACTGCCCCTGATTTAAGTGGAGTATTAAGTTCCTACGGCTGGTATCCCGAAGGAACAGCCGTCTCTTTTGACATATCAGATGCGCACTCCGGCATAAAAAGTGCAGTGCTTACGGACTTTAACGGCATTCAGCTTGATAACGGTGACATAACATCAGGCAGACAGTACTATTTCGGCTCCGAGGGTCCTGCCTTCTACTGCCTCACCGTGACCGACAGCATGGGAAACACGGCAAAGAAGCTTTTTATTGTGAAGATAGATTCAAAAGGAGAGGTCATCCCGGACAATGCAGTATGGAAAGGGCTTGGAAATCTTGCCCTGTTTGCACACTGGAGCGCGAACAGCTACACCGTGCATTTTGAAAAGAATGACAATGACAGTGGCAGCACAAGGGCAACAGGAAGCATGTCCGATGTTACGTTTACATACGATAAGAGTGAAACTCTTCCGTCAAACGGCTTTTCAAGAACAGGCTATTATTTTGACGGATGGAACGAGAGTGCGGACGGCACAGCTGGTAATGGAAGAAACTATCCGGACCGTGCGGCTGTCAAAAACCTTACCCTCATACCGAATGGTCTGGTTACACTGCATGCACAGTGGAAACCATGCAGTTATACACTTACATTCAATTATAACAAACCCGGCAATGCAACCGGAACTCTCAGGGATTCAGACGAAGCGTCACGGACAGTCACGTTTGATGCAGGTATAGGCAGGCTTCCCGAGCCGAAGCTTACCGGCTGGACATTTGAGGGGTGGTATATAGAGAATGCAGATGGGACATCCGTAAAGATAAGTGACAATGAAATCTGGCATTATACCTCAGGCAAGACAGCTGCCGCAAAATGGACACCTGTCAAATACGAGGTGAGACTCCACAGCAGCGTGCCGGCGGAAGCTCTTGGAACACTTGTTAAGCCTTCTGACAGGGAACTGACTTCTTCAGTGTGGAAATGGAAGGAAAATGAGTACTACAGTGCAGTGTTTACCTACGATACAGAAAGCCTTCTTCCTGCCGCACCGGACACATACTCAATTGTCTACACCGCTGGCGGACAGGACACCACGGAATATGCCATAAGCGGCTGGTACAAAAACAGTCTTCTCTCCGACTATACAGGCGGCGGTGAAACCAGGAAATGGAACCTCTCAGCTGCCGGCGGAGCTGTAATTGACCTGTATCCATCATGGCGTGACACCTCCGCGCCCGTGATAGATGTTACCCCGGCACATACCGTAAATCCTGATGCGGACAATGATGCTGTAAGGAGCATCGACATAACCATAACCGTGACGGAGCACGGCTCAGGACTGAGGACGGACAACAGCTATGAGTACGGCTTCTCCGCTTCTGCCTCCGCCCTGCCTTCGGAATGGGAAAGCTACGGCAGTGCCGCCCCACCTTCAGGCTTTACAACTTCACTTCCTGACCTTGGAGCTTCAATGGACGGCTGTTACTATCTGTGGGTGCGTCAGGTGATGGATAACAGCGGCAGACTCTCCGTGAGCCCTTCCGCACTCGCAACAGTCAACAGCTGCCATGTGTACGGCATATATGTATTTGACAACACCGCCCCGCAGGGAACGGCAGACTATACGGAAAACAACCTCACCCTCGGTCTTTACAACGATTCCATAACGGATTCACCTTATGCCGTGATGACCATACATGACCCGCATGATGACATAGCCGGAATAGCCGGATATGTTCTCAGGATAAGCGATGCATCCGACCCGTCAAACAGTGTTGACCATGCTTTCACACCTGATGACGGTTCAGGAACCTATATCTGCCGCTTCAACCTGTATGACAGCCTTCCGGATGCAGAGGACATCGAACAGGTCAGGATGTGTATAGTCTCAAAGGACAAGCTTGGCAATGAAGCGACCATCCCGATAACCCGGTATGATTTCGGAACCCTGCAGACAGGAGCTGCTATACGCGCGGAGGATATAGGGTACAGGGAGCTTTCCGACATTCCCGATGCTTCATCACCTCCACTTCCCACATCATATAAATATATCCGTGACTATTTCCGCGTTGAGGCATATATTGAAAACATTTCCTACAAGGCTTCGGGTACAACATTTATGGGTGGCCACAAGGGGCAGCTAAGAATATATGTTTTCGGCTATGTGGACAATGTGTCCGCCGATTTCGGCTCCATAAAGAAATTCATACTCCCTGCGTACGATACCAACCCTGATTTAAGCAGAACCGGAATAGTCCCACCGAAAAGGGAGAAGCTGTATCTGCACGAATTTTTCGTCCCACTCTACTGTGCAAGCTCAACCTACACTGACACAACAGCCTTCGGCTACAAGGGAAATTCCGTTCAAAAGCGCTGCGTTATTTACGATGTAAGTGACACTTTGGCATATAAAATCAAAACCATACTAAAATATAACGCAAAATAAAATTCAAATTCACACAGTTTTTATAATTTTGCCTATTCCCTTTTTTGCTTTATGTGTTATAATATTGTCAAAATAATAACAATATCGGAGGTATTCTTATGTTAGTTACAGCTAAAGAAATGCTTGAAAAGGCAGTTGCCGGTCATTATGCAGTTGGTCAGTTTAATATTAATAACCTTGAGTGGACTAAGGCTATCCTTACAACAGCTCAGGAGCTTAATTCCCCTGTTATCCTCGGTGTTTCCGAAGGTGCCGGAAAATATATGGCAGGCTACAAGACCGTAGTTGGCATGGTTAACGGAATGATGGAAGAGCTCAACATCACTGTTCCTGTTGCTCTTCACTTAGACCACGGCTCATACGAAGGATGCCTTAAGTGTGTAGAGGCAGGTTTCTCATCAATCATGTTCGATGGTTCCCACTACCCTATCGAGGAGAACATTGCAAAGACTAAGGAATTAGTTAAGATTTGTGCTGATCACAATATGTCCCTTGAGGCTGAGGTTGGTTCTATCGGCGGTGAGGAAGACGGCGTAATCGGTATGGGTGAGTGTGCAGACCCTAACGAGTGTAAGGCTATTGCAGACCTTGGCGTAACAATGCTTGCAGCAGGTATCGGTAACATTCACGGTAAGTATCCTGCTAATTGGAAGGGACTCAGCTTCGAGACACTTGCAGCAGTTAAGGAGCTTACAGGTGATATGCCGCTTGTTCTTCACGGTGGTACAGGCATCCCTGCTGATATGATTAAGAAGGCTATCTCTCTTGGTGTTGCCAAGATTAACGTAAATACAGAGTGCCAGTTATCCTTCGCAGATGCTACACGTAAGTACATTGAGGCAGGCAAGGACTTAGAGGGCAAGGGCTTCGACCCTCGTAAGCTTTTAGCTCCTGGTGCAGCAGCAATTAAGGAAACTGTAAAAGAGAAGATGGAGTTATTCGGCTCAGTTGGCAAGGCTGAATAAAAAAAATAAGTTTTTTTTAAAAAAGGGCTTGCAATTTTGTGAGTTATAGTTTATTTTATTAACATAAATGATGTCTTGTAATACTAAAGCCAATATTTAGGGAACAAGGTCATATATTCGTGTGAGTGAACAAGGGCGTTCCGTTTATTTGGAATGCCCTTTTTTTATGCATATATGTCTAATTATAGATACAAATAACAGACATATAGTTCGGATAAAATACAATCCACTGTACATCCTGATGCATAATCACCACGAAAAATTTATAGCATGAAAGGAATGGAAAAGAATGAGCAATATCAATGTAGAAGAAATTTTTGGCGAAAATGTATTCACAGTTGGTAAGATGAGAGAGCGCCTTCCTAAGAAGGTATTTGCAAATCTCATGAATGTTATGAACAAGGGTGGCGAGCTGTCAAGTGCCGATGCCGATGTTATTGCAAAGGCTATGAAGGACTGGGCAGTCGAAAAGGGTGCAACCCACTATACACACTGGTTCCAGCCACTCACAGGTATTACAGCTGAGAAGCATGATGCCTTCGTCACACATCCTGATGCAGACGGCAAGATGATTATGGAGTTCTCCGGCAAGGAGCTTATAAAGGGTGAGCCTGATGCTTCTTCTTTTCCGTCAGGCGGCTTAAGAGCTACATTTGAAGCCAGAGGCTATACGGCTTGGGACTGCACATCACCTGCATTCGTTAAAGAGGATGCAACAGGTGCCATCCTCTGTATCCCTACAGCTTTCTGTTCCTACAAGGGTGAGGCTCTTGATAAGAAGACCCCTCTCCTTCGCTCCATGGAAGCAATAAGCGAGCAGGCTCTTCGTATTGTAAAACTTTTCGGCAACACAGAAGCTACCAAGGTTATAGCATCTGTCGGTCCTGAGCAGGAGTACTTTATTGTTGACAGAGAAAAGTACCTTGAAAGAAAGGATTTAATCTATACCGGACGTACTCTCTTCGGCGCACCTGCTCCTAAGGGTCAGGAGCTTGAGGACCACTACTTCGGTTCTATCAAGGAAAGAATCGGCGCTTATATGAAGGACATCAACATTGAACTCTGGAAGCTTGGCGTAACAGCTAAGACACAGCATAACGAGGTTGCCCCAGCACAGCATGAGCTTGCTCCTATCTATGAGACAGCCAATGTCGCAGTTGACCACAACCAGCTTGTTATGGATGTTATGAAGAAGGTTGCCACACGTCATGGTCTTGCATGTCTTCTCCATGAGAAGCCGTTTGCAGGTGTCAATGGTTCAGGTAAGCATGACAACTGGTCCATCGTTACGGATAATGGTGTCAACCTCATCGACCCGGGTGATACACCTAACGAGAACCTTCAGTTCCTGCTTGTACTTGCCTGCATAATGAAGGCAGTCGATATACACGCTGACCTGCTCCGCCAGTCCGCTTCCGATGTAGGAAACGATCACAGACTTGGAGCTAACGAGGCACCTCCTGCAATCATTTCAATGTTCCTTGGCGACCAGCTTGAGGATGTTGTTAACCAGATTATAGAGACAGGTACAGCTACACACAGCATTGAGGGCGGCAAGCTTCTCACAGGTGTTTCAACACTTCCTGATTTTGCAAAGGATGCTACCGACAGAAACAGAACTTCACCTTTTGCTTTCACAGGCAACAAGTTCGAGTTCCGTATGGTTGGCTCCGCAGACTCAATAGCAAGCCCTAACACAGTTCTCAACGCAATTGTTGCGGAGGCATTCTGTGAGGCTGCAGATATTCTTGAAAAGTCCGACGATTTCGACAAGGATGTTCATGAGTTAATCAAGAAGTACATGACTGAGCATAAGAGAATTGTCTTCAACGGTAACGGTTACTCAGATGAGTGGGTAGCTGAGGCTGAGAGAAGAGGACTTCCTAATATCAAGTCCATGGTAGACGCTGCAAGTGCTCTCACAACAGATAAGGCTGTAGCATTATTTGAGAAATTCGGCATCTTCACAAAGGCTGAGCTTGAATCCCGCGAGGAGATTACATACGAGACATACACCAAGTACATCAACATAGAGGCTCTCACGATGATAAGCATGGCATCCAAGCAGATTCTTCCTGCTGTCATCAGCTACACAACTGAGCTTGCTAACTCTATCGCTTCCGTAGAGGCTGTAGGCTGTGACGCAAGTGTTCAGAAGGAAAGACTTGAGGCAGTTACAGTTGAGCTCAAGACTATGAATGCCGCTCTTGAAAAGCTCAAGGCTGATCAGGCTAACGGTGAGAAGGAATGTGCTAAGTGCACAGCCGTTTACTATCATGACACAATTATGTCCGATATGGCTGCTCT
>ULUY01000380.1_pt1 | contig 29133 bp, 27 predicted proteins | sample 1959031 | NCBI WGS metagenome assembly ULUY01 (sample SAMEA4835774, study PRJEB28245) | human gut metagenome | biome: gut microbiome; material: fecal sample | place: Denmark | collected 2008
CGTACCCTGCCGCCGTGGCAGAAGAGATGACTGCCACCCGTTGGGGGAGCAAGGGCATCTCCAGCTCCTTGTTCAGGGTCAGCACGCCCTCCTCCTCCAGCTGTGCTAGTATCTCCCGACGCCGACGCGCCATGTCGCCCAACGTATAGGAAGGGTCGATATCCACGATGTTGAGGGAGTAGCCGTAGAGTTCGTGGAAGCTGACGGTGACCTTCACCAGCACCTTGATGCCGGACACGAATGCCTGTCCCGTCTCCTGCTCGAAGTAAGGCTTCAGCAGCCTGTAGACCGGACTCCATATCATGCCGCGTGCCTTGGCTATCAGGTTGTTTCCACGAGCATCCTTCTCTATCAGTTCCAGATAGCAGTGTCCGGACGCATTGCTGCGGACGTCGCTCAGCTCAGCCTGCACCCAATATTCGTCCGGGAAAGCCAGTTCCAGCCGGCTGCGTACCAGGTTGTTCAGTTCATAGAGTGACAGTGCTTCCATGAGACAGTCAGCGGTTTGCGTTCAGGTAGGCTTTCCACAGGCTCGGGATGCCATAGCCGAAGATGTTGTCCGGACACTCGAACCGGTCGCCCGAACGTCGCACCAGCTCCATGATTTCTTTCGCCGTCAGCTGCGGACAGGCCTGCCATAAGCAGGCAACGCCCCCACACAGCACCGGGGCGGAAAACGAAGTTCCGTTGGCGGCGCTGACCCGTCCGTTGGGGCGAATCAGGGCGGTGTGTCCGCCACGTGCCATCACGTCGGGCTTCCCCCGTCCGTCAGCCGTATAACCGACGGACGAGAACGTGGTGTTCATGCCCCGTGCGTCCACGGCGCCCACGGTCAGCACATGGTCGGCGTCAGCAGGAGGCGTAATCTTCTTCCACTGCTTGTCTCCCGAGTTCCCGGCACTGCACACGACAATCATCCCCTTGTCCGCTGCCATGGATGCCGAACGGGTCATCAGCGAGGTGCGTCCGTCCAGGTCACGATAACGGTAGTTCCTGGACCGGTCGTCAAAGGCATAATATCCCAGCGACGTGTTGACGACATCCACCCCCACGCTGTCGGCATACTCCACCGCCTGTGCCCAGTAGTCCTCTTCCGCGAGACATTCGCAGTCCGGGTCTTCCGAGCAGAACAGCCAATAGGATGCCTCCGGCGCCGTACCGACCAGGGTATAAGGATGATTGGCCGCCATGCAGGAGAGCACACTCATCCCGTGGTCCAACTCGGCATAGACATCCCAACCCGGATGGACAAAGTTCCGGGTGCCTTCAATCTTGACATTCTGCAACAGGGGGATTGCATCGGCATTCAGGAAACCGCCGTCAATGACTGCCACGGTCATCCCCTGTCCACGGAATCCTGCCTGATGGAGCTTGTCAGCCTCAATCATCTCGACCTGATTCTGGGCGGGACCGTAATAGTCCTTGAACTCCTGCCGGAAGGGATTCACCTGCTTCTTCCGGTTGGCATCCCGGGGAGGAATGCTGTCCGGAGACGTCCAGACTTTCAGAACGCCTGTGACGAAAGGCAGGGCTTCCACACGTTCCATACGCGCCGTGTCTGCCGTCTCGACCAGTGCCGTATTGTTCCACCGGCTGGTGCCGACAACCTTCACGCCCTCCGCTTCCAGGCGGCTCAGATAAGCCGACGACACAGGCAGGTCGGTTGAATCGACGGCAAGTCCTTGCCGCTCCCGACGCTCCAGCGCCTTCTGTGACAAGAACTCCTGCGGCTTCGACAGACTGTACGTGGTCGCCTGCTTGTCGGCAAGCATCACGCGATAGCGATACAAAGGATTGCCGGCAAACAGGGTGCCGGCAAACAACATACTAACAAATAAGATACAACAAGTCTTCTTCATGATTACGTTATGGTTGTTCAATATACATTCCTATTCCGCGTTGGGAAGCTATCAAGGCTCCCCCGACGACCCGCTTGCCCACATAGAAGACGGCGGACTGCCCCGGAGTGATGGAGGAAGCCTCCGCTTGGAAGTGGACGAGCCAACGTCCGTCATCGAGCACCTTCACGTCACAAGGGATGGGCGTACTCCGGTAGCGGATGCGTACACTCAGTCCTTCTTCCCGGAAGAACCGCTCCGCATCGACCATCTTGGGTTGCTCCACCAGCATGTACTCCGTTCTCAGCTGTTCCGCGTCGCCCAGCATCACCGTGTTCTTCTCCGGGTTCAGCTTCAAGACGTAAGCCGGCTTTCCCAAGGCGATGTCCAGTCCCTTGCGCTGTCCGATGGTGTAATAGGCAAAACCTTTATGCGTTCCCAGCGTCACGCCGGCTGCATCGACAAACTTACCGGTCCCGATACGCTCATCCAGGTCGGGCACTTGCTGACGCAGGAAGTCCCGGTAGTCTCCGTCGACAAAACATACCTCCATGCTCTCCGCACTCTCCGATTTGGCAACGAGCCCCTTCTCGCGCAAATATTCACGCACCGAGACCTTGGTATAAGTCCCCAGGGGGAAGATACACCGGCGGAACACCTGTTCGTCCACCCGCCACAGGAAGTAGGACTGGTCCTTCCTGGGGTCATCCCCCGCCACGATATAGACATGGCCGTCCACCTCCTCCAGGCGCGAATAGTGCCCGGTCGCGATGTACCGGCAGTCCAGGCGGTCAGCCCAGTCGGTCAGCATACGGAACTTGAACAGCGGGTTGCACATGGCACACGGATTAGGCGTGCGGCCGCTCATGTATTCGTCAATGAAATTCTGTACAATCACCTTGCGGAACTCTTCACGCACGTCCGCCACATGGTGTTCGATGCCCAAACGCTCTGCCAGGCTTTGAGCTTCCAGTATATAGTCAGGCAGTTCCTGGTCCGGAGACGAGAACTTCGAGGGAGAATCCCACGTACGCATGGTCACTCCGACCACCTCATAACCTCGCTCCTGCAGCATCATACAAGTAGCTGTACTGTCAATACCGCCACTCATTCCCACTAAAACTTTCTTGTCATTCATCGTCTTTCTGTTTATGTATTGCGAACGGCAAAGATATTATTTTCACTTTGTTTGTACTGTTAAACTATTCTATTTTTCAGCAAAGACGAAGAGAGGAAAAGAAATTATACAACGCAAAAGGGCTACCTTTGCACCACTTCTTAACAACCATACCACATGACGACACACACAGGAACAGCAACCGAGCTTGGCACACTGCCCATCAGAAAACTGTTGACACAGTACTCCATTCCCGGCATCATTGCCATGACTGCGGCCTCCTTATATAACATGATTGACAGCATCTACATCGGACAGGGCGTAGGTGCGATGGCCATTTCCGGCCTGGCTCTGACCTTCCCGTTCATGAATCTGGCTGCCGCCTTCGGCTCCCTGGTGGGAGTGGGTGCCGCCACCCTGATTTCAGTCCGACTGGGGCAGAAAGATTATGACACCGCCCAAAGCATTCTGGGCAACGTCGTCCTGCTGAACGTCATTATCGGACTTGCCTTCGGGTTCATATCTCTGATATTCCTCGACCCCATCCTTTATTTCTTCGGTGCCAGCGATTCCACCATCAGTTATGCCCGCGACTTCATGCGGGTCATCCTGCTGGGCAATGTCATCACCCACATGTATCTCGGACTGAACGGTGTGTTGCGTGCGTCGGGACACCCCAAGCAAGCCATGATTGCCACCATCAACACGGTGGTGTTCAATGCCATCCTGGCTCCCATCTTCATCTATGGATTCAAGTGGGGCATCGAGGGAGCCGCCCTGGCGACCGTCCTGTCACAAGCCATCTCCCTGCTACGGCAGATACACATCCTCAGCAACAAGAATGAACTGATTCATCTCCAGCGGGGCATCTACCGGTTCAACCGTTCGATTGTCACCAACATCATTGCCATCGGCATGTCTCCCTTCCTGATGAACCTGGCGGCCTGCTTCATCGTCATCCTCATCAACAAAGGTCTGAAGGATTATGGAGGCGACTACCATATCGGTGCATACGGCATTGTCAACCGGGTCGGTTTCTTCTTTGTCATGATTGTCATGGGACTGAACCAAGGCATGCAGCCCATCGCCGGCTACAACTTCGGGGCGCAGCTGTTTGACCGCGTCATCCGCGTCCTGAAGCTCACCATCTACAGCGCCACCTGTGTCACGACGGCAGGCTTCCTGATCGGTGAGCTCTGCCCCCACTTGGTTGCTTCGGCATTTACGACCGACGAACAGATGATTGACCTGGCGGCCAAAGCCATGCGCATCATGGTCCTCTTCTATCCCATCATCGGGTTCCAGATGGTGACCACCAACTTCTTCCAAAGCCTGGGCATGGCGAAGAAGTCCATCTTCCTCTCCCTGACGCGCCAGCTGCTCTTCCTCCTGCCCTGCCTGCTCTTCCTGCCTCCCTGGCTGGGTGTGAACGGCGTCTGGTTCAGCATGCCGGCATCCGACTTGCTGGCTTCCATTGTGACGGCATGGCTGCTGTGGATCCAGCTCAAGAAATTCAAAAAAATGCAGGCGGCATGAGGCACCGTTACCTCACCCGACTGCATTCTTCCCTTTCTCTCTTTATAGACAACCTTTTGTAGAGGGTAGCGTGTAGTTGTAGATGTCGCGTCGCACAGCCATGCGCAATGCACGGGCAAATGCCTTGAAGATTCCTTCAATCTTATGGTGTTCGTTCGTTCCCTCGGCATGGACATTCAGATTCATCCGGGCGGCATCACTGAGCGACTTGAAGAAATGGAGAAACATCTCCGTCGGCATTTCCCCGATCCGTTCGCGACGGAACTCCGCCTCCCAGACCAGCCACGGACGTCCCCCGAAGTCCAGTGCGACCCGGCACAGGCAGTCGTCCATCGGCAGGCAATAGCCGTAACGTTCCATGCCCCGCTTGTCACCCAACGCCTTCAGCAGACACTCACCCAATGCCAGTGCCGTGTCTTCAATGGTGTGGTGCTCATCGACCTGCAGGTCTCCTTTGACACGGATGGTCAGGTCCATGTTGCCATGCCGGGCTATCTGCTCCAGCATGTGGTCAAAGAATCCCAATCCGGTCGACACCTCACACTGTCCGCTTCCATCCACCCCAAGCTGTACATAGACATCCGTCTCCTTCGTCACCCGGTGGACAGCCGCCGTCCGCTCACCAGCGAACAGGAACTCTGCGACACGGTCCCAGTCGGGAGTAGCCAGCACACAGACCTCCTTCAGGTCGTCCGGGAGTCCTTCCTCTCCCTCGTGCAGCCAGATGGCACGACACCCGAGATTCTTCGCCAGCTCCACGTCGGTCAGGCGGTCGCCGATGACATAGCTGCCCGGTAAATCGTATTCATCCGAAAAGTAACGCGTCAGCATGGCTGTCCCCGGCTTGCGCGTCGGGGCGTGCTCCTCCGGGAACGTACGGTCAATGAACTCCCGGTCAAAATCAATGCCCTCGCCTGCCAACGTCTGCATCACCAGACGATGTACTCCCCAGAAGGTCTCTTCCGGGAAGGAAGGAGTTCCCAGTCCATCCTGATTGGTGACCAGGGCAAACTCAAAGTCCAGCTTCCGGCGGATGAACGCCAGGTTGCGGATGACACCCGGATAGAACTGCAGCTTCTCATACGCATCCAGCTGGTAATCGACAGGAGGTTCCAGGACCAACGTCCCGTCACGGTCAATAAACAGTACTTTCTTTTTCATAGGCTTATCTTCAAACGGCTTCATGGGACAAGGCTTCCAGCAAGGCATCATTCTCCTCGGACGTGCCGACCGTGATGCGCAGACAGTTGTCGCAAAGGGTGATGTGCGAACGGTTCCGCACGATGATGCCCTGCTCCACAAGGCGGGCATAAATACCGTTGGCATCGGTCACCCTCGCCAGGAAGAAGTTGGCATCAGTCGGGTACACCTGCAGGCAACAGGGCAGCCCGGCGAATGCTTCCATCAGCCGTTCCCGCTCTTTCAGCAACACACCGACCCACTGCTGCACCTGCAACGGCTGCTGCAGCATGTGAAGTGCTTCGCGCTGGGTCAGCAGGTTGACATTATAGGGATACTTGATTTTGTTCAGGATAGCTATCACTTCCGGATGTGCACAGGCGATGCCCAGACGGATTCCCGCACAACCCCATGCCTTGGAGAAGGTCTGAAGGATAACCAGATTCGGGCGCTCCTTCAGTTGCCCCAGCAGGGAAGGTCCGGAAGAAAAGTCGATGTAGGCCTCATCGACCACCACCAACCCGTCGAAAGCATCGAGCAGACGTTCCATCTCCGCACGGTCCAGGCTGTTGCCGGTCGGATTGTTCGGGGAACAGAGGAACATCAGCTTGGTCTGCGCGTCTGCCTTCCGGAGCATGTCATCGGCACGGAAGCGGAAAGCCTCGTCCAGTGGGACCTTGCGGTATTCTACATTATTTATAGCGGCACAAACCTCATACATGCCGTATGTCGGGTCAATGGCTACCACGTTGTCACACGCCGGTTCACAGAACGCCCGGAACAGCAGGTCTATCGCTTCATCACTTCCGTTACCCAGGAAGATAGAGTCAGGGTCAACCCCCTTCACGGATGAAAGGGCTTGCTTCACCTCTCCCTGCAGAGGGTCGGGATAGCGGTTGTACGGCTGGTTGTAAGGGTTTTCGTTTGCATCCAGAAAGACCGACGCCGTCTTCCCCTTATATTCATCGCGTGCCGAAGAATAAGGTTTCAGCCTTCGGATGTTCGGCCGCGTCAGTTCGTCTAAAGTTCTCATGTCACTGGTCGTTTAAATTCATTGTAAAGACAAGAGCCGCAAGGTCACGGCATTCTTATGTGCATCAAGCTGCTCACCGGACGCCAGCTTCTCAATCGCCGATCCAATGTTGCGTATGCCCTCGGGCGACAATTCCTGAAACGTGATTTTACGTACGAAGCTGTCCAGATTGACGCCACTGTAAGCCCGGGCATACCCGCTGGTGGGCAATGTATGGTTGGTGCCGGAAGCATAATCTCCCGCACTCTCCGGCGTATAAGCTCCCATGAACACAGAGCCGGCATTAACTACTTTCTCAGACAGGGATGTGTAATCTTCCACCTCCAGGATAAGGTGTTCGGGAGCATAGGCATTCGCCAGTTCCATAGCCTCCTCCATGCTGTGCACCAGGATCAGCTTGCTGTGCTCCAGCGAACGGACCGCCAGTTCCCGACGAGGCAACTTCTCCAGCTGGACCTGCACTTCCTCCCGGACGCGTTCCAACATCCGGTCCGACGTCGTCACCAGGAGAACCTGACTGTCTGCCCCGTGCTCTGCCTGTGAAAGCAGGTCGGCTGCCACAAAAACCGGGTTCGCTTTTTCATCGGCGACAACCAGCACCTCCGAAGGACCGGCAGGCATGTCGATAGCTACCTCATGAAGCGACACTTGTTGCTTCGCCGCCATGACATACTGATTGCCGGGACCGAATATCTTATAAACCTTCGGGACAGTCTCCGTCCCGTACGCCATGGCTCCGATTGCCTGAACTCCTCCAGCCTTGAAGATACGATGTACTCCGGCAAGGCGGGCGGCATAGAGAATGGCAGGATTGACCCTTCCCTCCCTGTCGGGCGGGGTACAGAGCACAATCTCCCGGCATCCGGCAAGACGGGCAGGCACCGCCAACATCAGAACCGTGGAAAACAGCGGAGCCGTTCCGCCCGGTATGTACAACCCGACTTTCTCGATGGGGACTGCCTTCTGCCAGCACACCACACCGGGAGCCGTCTCAATCTTTTTCCCCTGAAAGCGCTGCGCCTCATGAAAGGTCGCTATGTTCCGCTCAGCCTGTTGCAAGGCATCTTTCAGTTCCTCGGGAATCAGCTGCTCCGCTGCCTCCATCTCAGCTTCAGTCACCTGAAGAGAGGACAGCCTCACCCGGTCGAACTTCTCTTCATAATCCAAGACTGCCTGGTCACCCCGTGTCCGTACATCCGCCAGTACCGTGTTGACCGTAGCGTATAAGGCAGTCATATCAATGTGCGGACGTTCCAGCAAGGAAGTCCACTCCGCACGTTCCGGATAACGAATAACTTTCATCATAATATCATCTTTTCAATCGGAAGTACCAGAATGCCCTCTGCACCCAGCGACTTCAGTTTACCAATAATCTCCCAAAAACATTTCTCGTCCAACACCGTATGTACCGAGCTCCATCCCTCCTGTGCCAACGGCATCACCGTGGGGCTCTTCATGCCGGGCAGGACTGCAATGATTTCCTTCAGCCGTTCATTGGGGGCGTTCATCAGTACGTACCGTTTGTCCTCCGCACTTTTCACAGCCTCGATGCGGAACAGGAGCTCTTTCAGAACGTCCCTCTTTTCCGGCGTCAGCTGACGGTTGGCTATCAGTACAGCCTCCGACTGCATCACGACTTCCACCTCCTTCAGGTTATTGCTAATCAGCGTCGAGCCCGAGCTGACGATATCAAAAATCGCGTTTGCCAGTCCGATGCCCGGAGCTATCTCGACAGAGCCTGTAATCACATGGATATCGGCATGAACCCCTTTGGAACTCATATAGTCTTTCAAGATACAAGGGTAAGACGTGGCGATGCGTTTCCCTTCAAACCACGACACATCCGTGTACTCCTCCTCTTTGGGAATCGCCAGGGACAGGCGGCACTTACTGAACCCCAGGCGGCGCACCACCTCGGCATCTTCCTGCCGCTCTACAAATTCATTCTCTCCCACAATGCCCAGATCGGCAACTCCCCCGGCAACAGTCTGCGGAATATCATCATCGCGCAGGAACAGTACTTCCAACGGGAAGTTGGCAGCCTGTACCAGAAGGGTTCGTTTAGATGTACTCAATTTGATTCCTGCCTCTTGCAACAAGGCCATGGTGTCTTCAAACAAACGGCCCTTGGACTGAATGGCAATACGTAACATAGTTCTTTTCTATTTAGTTTAACATCATTGCATGGATACAAAAAAAAAGGCTTACCCAACGGCAAGCCTCTCAAATCTTTTTATCATACGACTACATACGACAACACAGCCTACCGAGAATCTTCGTTAGGGCAATGATGATGGAATGTAGTGTTTGTTCTCATACGTTTCTCAATTGTTTCGGTGGCGAAAGTAGGACATTCCGTTTGAAAATGCAAACATTTAGAGTGATTTTATTTTCAAATTATCAAATCCGAGCCATACGGACTGTCATTTTATAGTCCGAGAACCGCTTCCGAAAGCCTCCATGCACGACTTCTCCGTACAGAAAGCGGAAGACACTTCCTTTACTCCTCCTCTTCCAGTTTGCACGACTGGAAGCCCATCTCTGCCGCCTTCTCCTTCGAAAAGGTAAAGTAGGTGCAGACAGCCTGTGTGCACAACACGCCGGCTTCATTGTACAATCCTGCTTCCAACGTCACCAGGTTACGGCGTACCTCCTTGATATGTGCCCGTAAGGTCAGGTGGCAGTCGTTCGTCGATACGGGTTTCAGATAACGGGTCTCCATCTTGGACGTAACGCCGGTAGTCTGCAACTTACGCACAATCACCCAGGCACAAATCTCGTCCAGCAAGACCGCCTGTATGCCACCGTGCAACGTGTCAATCCACCCTTGGTATTGCGGCTCTGGATGCCATACGCTCACCACCTCGTCGCCGTCTTCGTAGAACTCCATCTTCAGGCCGGAGGCATTACCCGGCGCACAGCCAAAACAATTGTAGCCCTCTTTATGTAGCCACGGATTCTGGATTTTCTTCATCATAATTACAGTCTCTAGTGTTAGGAATCAGCGGACGAACCGTCCGTACGCCCGCCTTGTTGCCAAATTTCTTGCAAACAAAATTAAGCGTAAATTCTCAGTTATAGAAACAAATGGGGTATATTTGCACGCAAACAAGGTCAAATCATGTGTAAAGAAAAGCTCTTTGCGGGACTCCTCGGTGTGCTATTTCTGATCCTCTCCGGCTGTGCCAACCGACAACAGACGGCCGACCAAGCGGAAGCTACCACCGACCTGCCGGCCATCCGACAAAGGGGTGAGCTGGTCGCTCTCACATTGTACAGCTCTACCTCCTACTTCAATTATCGCGGGGAGCCGATGGGATTCCAGTATGAACTGTGCAGACAGTTCGCCGACTCACTGGGAGTGACGCTCAAGGTGAAAGTTGCCAACAGTCCGGAAGAACTCATCCGCAAACTGCAACAAGGGGAAGGAGATCTCATTGCCTATAACCTGAATGTCACCAATGAACGGAAAGACAGCATCCTCTTCTGCGGAGAAGAAAACCTGAGCCATCAGGTCCTGGTTCAACGTGCCGGACGGAATGCACTGAAAGACGTGACCGAGATGCCCGGCAAAACCATCCATGTCAAACCGGGACGCTACCAGCAACGGCTGGAGAATCTCAACAACGAACTGGGAGGAGGTATCCTCATCCATCCGGTGACCGAAGACAGTATCTCGGAAGAAGACCTCATCGAACAGGTAGCATTGGGACAGATAGACTACACCATCTGCGACAATGAAGTGGCAAAGGTCAACCGGACCTACTATTCCAACCTGGACATCCGTCTGAATGTCAGCTTCGTGCAACGTTCTTCCTGGGCTGTCCGGAAAGATGAGCCGCTCCTGGCACAAGCAGCCAACGAATGGTTCAAACGCAACAAGACATCCAATGCCTACCGGAGCAGTGCCAAGCGTTACTTCGAACAGAGCAAACGCATCGCTCACGGCTCCATCCTGTCGGTAAAGAAAGGACAGATTTCACGTTTTGACTCGCTGTTCAGGCACTATGCCAGGCGAATCGACTGGGACTGGCGGTTGCTGGCCTCACTGGCTTACGCTGAATCGAACTTTGACCCGACGGTCGTTTCATGGGCAGGAGCAAGGGGGCTGATGCAGCTGATGCCCCGAACGGCAAGAATACTGGGAGTCCCTCCCGGCAAAGAGGATGACCCGGAAGAAAGCATCAAGGCAGCCGTCGTCTATATCGGACGCCTGGACAAGAGCTTTGCTTCTGTTGGTGACAAGGAAGAACGCATCAAGTTCATCCTTGCCTCCTATAACGCAGGGGAAGGGCACATCAAAGATGCCATGGCACTTGCCAAAAAATATGGTGCCGACCCGACATGCTGGAAAGACAACGTAGAAAAATACCTGAAGCTGAAAAGTCACGAACGGTACTTCAACGACGAAGTATGCAAGAACGGATACTTCCGCGGCGAAGAGACCTGCCGCTTCGTGAAAGACATCCTCCAACGACACAGACTCTATAAAGACAAGATTAAACATTGACTCACCGATGACAGGAAACGAACTCTTCGAAGAAATTCTCTTTTACCATTGCTCCGACTTAACCCTACGCGAAAAATATATCCGGCTCTATGCCTTGCTCGACCGCCTCTGCAAGCAGCTCACTGCTGACAGCGCCGCCGATTTCTCCAACTTGTTCTCACGACTCCACTATCTCTGCGAACAGCGGGAGATTCCCTCCAAAGCTATCGAAGTGTTTCGTATCCACGGGAAACAGGCCCAACAGACACGCCTGTCCCCCCGCTCCTTCCCCCTTACGGAAGAAGACTATCTTTACGACCTGAAAGCCCTTTGCGAACTGGTCAGCCGTCTCTCTTCCGAAGCGATTCCGGGAAGCCTGCTGCACGACCTGCCCCGGCAATGGAGACCCCTGCCGACCTCTACCTATCAGAGTGAAGAGCGCAAGCGGATGCGCGTGGTCGCCGTCCGTTGGGACCAGGACTTCATTTATGCCTACGACGAAGCCTTCCCGTCTGACGAACCGTTTCCCGTTATCTGTCCGGAAGCCTTCGAATCCCTCCGCACTCAACTGTTCGAGGGTGCCCAGCTCAACCTGCTGGCAGTACACACCGACGAAGCAGGTGTCCTGTCTCCGGAAATCATTGTCTTTGAACCGGACTACCTGATAGACATCAGCGCGCTGGCTGCCTGCTACACCAACTACGGAAGCAGTCCATTGCAATACCTGGTCAATAAACTCATTCCACGGGAGACTTCCTTTTATACCTTATTAGGTAATGCAGCCAATCAGTTCCTCGACGACTGTGTGAACGAACGTCCCGAGTCTCCCGCTACTTTTGAAAGCTCCATCCAAAAGGCATTCCGTGCCAATGTCATGGAATACTGTACTTGTCCGGATATCCAACAGGACTATTTCACACGTACCCACATGCAGTTCAACCATATCCACCGGACAGTTGCCCAGTCATTCATCACCCGCGAATGCCGCATCGACAAGAACCGAGCAGTCCTGGAACCTTCCTTTTTGTGCGAGAGCCTGGGGCTTCAGGGGCGCATGGACCTGCTGCAAAGCGATGGGAGAAACCTCATCGAACTGAAATCCGGGAAAGCGGAGGAATGGGGCGGCGAACAACGCTCCAAGGAAAGCCATGCCCTGCAAATGGCCCTGTACAAGGAGGTACTTTATTACAACCTGGACATTCCGCGGGAAGAAGTGCACTCGTTCCTCTTCTACTCGGTCTACCCGAAACTGTTCCTTGAACGAAGTTCTAAAGCACAAATACAGCGTGCCATCGACCTGCGTAACCGCATCGTCGGTAACGAACTGCTGATTAAAAACGGCCATCCTGACAAAGTGCTATCCCAGCTGACTCCGGAGAACCTCAATGAGAATGGAGACACCTCCAAACTCTGGGTACAGTGGCAACGTCCCAAGCTTGCCCGGCAACTGGCACCCCTCGAAGCCATGCAAGGGACAGTGGCAGCCTACTTCAACCACTTCCTCACCTTCATTGCCAAAGAACAATTCCTGTCAAAGACCGGAGACTCGCAGCCGGATTCTTCCCGAGGATTCTCCGACCTGTGGAATGCCAGTCTGTCCACCAAACAAGCCGGAGGAAACATCCTGACCGACTTGCGCATCATCCGCATGGAAGACAACGAAGGCATCGAACTGATTGCCTTATCCGTACCGGACTACGACGAAGGTTTTCTGCCCAACTTCCGTCAGGGAGACATCGTCCTGCTCTACGAACGGAATGCCGATACCGATAACGCCACCAACCGTCAGGTATTCCGCGGCAACATCGAGTCCATCAACGATCATGAGGTATGTCTGCGACTACGCCACAAACAACGGAACACCCAGGTATTTTCGTCTGGCAGCCTGTATGCCTTGGAACACGACTTCATGGACAGCTCCTTTAACAACCTGTATCAGGGACTGTACACATTCCTCACCGCCCCTGAATCGCGTCGTCAGCTCATTTTAGGACTGCGGAAGCCGGGAATATGCTGCCAGCGTACCCTCAACGGACATTACAAGAATGAACAAATCGACCAGATTGTTCTGCAAGCCAAGCAAGCAGAGGACTATTTCCTCCTTATCGGTCCTCCCGGCACAGGCAAAACATCGGTTGCCTTGAAAAGCATGATAGAGGAGTTCTGTTCCGAACCCGGTTATAACATCCTGCTCCTCTCCTACACCAACCGTGCCGTCGATGAAATCTGCGAGATGCTGGAAAGTATCGCCGATACACCCGACTATGTGCGCATCGGTAGCAGCCTTTCCTGCGAACAGCGTTTCCATCCCCGCCTGCTGCAGAACGTCATTGCATCGTGCCCGAACCGTGGAATGATACGCCAAGCCATTGAGAACATCCATATCTTTGTCGGAACGACAGCGTCCGTCATGGGTAAAGCGGACCTGTTCAAGCTCAAACAGTTTCAGGTTGCCATTATCGACGAAGCCTCCCAGATTCTGGAACCGCAGCTGCTGGGCATCCTCTGTGCCCACAACGGAACCGGGCAATGTGCCATCAATAAGTTTATCCTGGTCGGGGACCACAAACAACTGCCTGCCGTCGTACTCCAATCTGAGAAAGATTCCAAGGTCCATGACCCCGCCCTGCACGCCATTGGGCTGACCGACCGACGCAACTCCTTCTTTGAACGGCTCTATCATCTACAACAGATACATCCGATGGAAGGCATTGTGGCAATGCTCAACCGACAAGGACGCATGCACCCTGCCATCAGCGACTTTGCGAACCGTCATTTCTATGGAGGCAGACTGGGAATTGTCCCTGTTCCTCACCAGACAGCGGAACTGGAATTTGGTCTATGCCCCACAGCCGAAACGCATCCCTTGCAGTATTTCGTAGCTCATACCCGCACGGGATTCATGGCATCCCATACACCTCCGGCAGCCGACTCCAATAAAATCAATCGGGAAGAAGCCCACATCACCGCCTCTCTGGTGCAAAGCATCCATGCGTTATGTCAGACCAATCTGCTTCCCTTCCATGCGAAGGAACGTATCGGCATCATTGTGCCCTTCCGCAACCAGATAGCTCTCATACGCCACGAATTGCGCAAAATGGATATTCCGGAAGCCGACGAAATCACCATTGATACCGTGGAACGTTATCAAGGAAGCCAACGCGACATCATTATTTACTCTACGACCATCAGCCAACGCTATCAGCTGGACATACTCAGCGTACCCGTCCGTGATGGCGAGCTATGGATTGACCGCAAACTGAACGTCGCCATTACGCGAGCCAAAAAGCAATTCTTTCTAACCGGAAACTATGATTTATTGATACAGAATGACATCTACCGGGATTTCCTGAGCACACTGACACCCTATGAAGGTATTGTGCCCTAACCGGATAAAAAGATAATAGACAGGAAAATTATTCGTTCATACGCTCCATGTTTTCCTGAGCGACAGACATAAACTCCTTCACCAAGAAGTGCTCTTTGAACGAAGCGGGTGCCTTATCTATGATTTGTTGAATTTCAGGAGTCACCACCGGATAGGGCATATTACTGGCAATCAAGGCAAACACTCCGACACTCAATACGTTGTCAAAATTGCCCGTAATGAAGTCAACAACCAGTTTACTCATTTCATCGGACAATTTCTTGCCTTCACGGTTTACCATTTCATGAGCCTCGTCCGGGTTCTCACCGTTCAGAATCATCTGGCTCTCCTTATGAAGGAGTTCCTGTACCTTGTTTTCCAATTCACTTTGTTTATGGAGAAAATCATAAAGCTCCTCATTCAGCGGTGTACCATCCACCTTGGTTTCAGTGCCGCTCATGGTCACTTTCATCGTACCCTTCTCGACGACCAGTGGCAGAATTGCCATGTTGTCCATGAATAAAGTAGCCATCATCGTCGAGTCAGCCTCTCCTTTCATGGAGAACTCCCCATGAATGACCTCGCAAGAATCTATGCTATGCCACACTTTGTCGGCATTCAGAACCTTCACATAAAGCATCCTTCCATCCAGGCCGGCATCCGAAGCAGAACCTTCAATCTTATATTTATTGCATGAGGTCAATAGCAAAAGCACCAACAAAAGTAACAGATATTTATTCATAACTCCATGTTCCATAAATACAATTCATTTGGAGCGACAAAAGTACAACCATTCGAATAGAGGCAGAAAGTTTTTATTATTAATTAAAATAATCCCTACACATTTAGGTCTAATTAAAATTTTTCCTTCTCCATCTCAGCAGGTATGCGAAAGGCTGTATAAAGTTCTAAAATAGCGGCTATGGTCAAACAGACAATCCATTCATTACGATGCAGGGTAAACATGCAGACCGAAGTAACCAAAAGCAACAGTGCACCAAATATCTGCTGACGTCGCAACCGACGAATCACCAGGTTGTTTCCTTCGTAACGTGACATTAACTGTGCGATGGCAAACAACACGGCACCCACCGTATACAGATAGGGAGAAAGCAACCAGCCGGTAATATATGACCCGGCACCAATTAAAATCAACACGGCTCCCACCGCAGCCATGTAACCAAGAAGCTTTTTATTCATACGTTCATTCAGTCTTTTCAAAAATGTAAATATCCTCATCGGGCGACTTCATCAGATAGCGTTCACGTGCCACCTTCTCAATTCCGTCAGGGCTGGATTGCAGTTCATCCAACCGCTCCGTATCCCGTTCAAACATTTCCCGATAATGGTTGATTTCCTTACGGAGCGTAATGATCTCATATTGATATTTGGCACGGCGTATCAGGTTGTTTTCGTCAATGAAACCAATCACAACAACGAAAGCAACAGTAGTAATCAGGTATTTATGTCGGCGGATGAAGTTCCATCCCCTAACTAATTTATTCATAACAGATTTGCCATTTTAAATCCTTGCAAAGATAGAAAGTTTTCGAGAGGAAGAAGCTATAAAAACAATTTATTTAATGTACATTTGCAACCAACTTAGACTAAAATTGCCATTTGGATGGAAAACTATATTGTATCAGCCCGAAAATATCGCCCTGCAACGTTTGACTCCGTTGTCGGGCAGAAAGCGCTGACCACCACGCTCAAGAATGCAATCCTCACGCAGAAACTGGCGCATGCCTATCTTTTCTGTGGTCCTCGCGGCGTCGGGAAAACCACGTGTGCCCGCATCTTTGCCAAGACAATCAACTGCCTGCACCTGACACCGGAAGGCGAAGCCTGCAACGAATGCGAATCGTGCCGTGCCTTCAACGAACAACGCTCCTTCAACATCCATGAGCTGGATGCCGCCTCAAACAACTCGGTAGAAGATATACGTTCGCTCATCGAACAGGTACGCATTCCGCCTCAAATAGGCAACTATAAGGTCTATATCATTGACGAGGTGCACATGCTGTCACAGGCTGCATTCAATGCTTTTCTGAAAACATTGGAAGAGCCTCCCCATCATGCCATCTTCATCCTTGCTACCACAGAAAAGCACAAGATTCTCCCGACTATCCTCTCCCGATGCCAGATTTACGATTTCAACCGCATCAGTGTCAACGATACGGTCGAACACCTGCTCTATGTGGCACAAAAGGAGAACATACAGGTAGAGCCTGAAGCTTTGAACGTGATTGCACAAAAAGCAGATGGTGGCATGCGTGACGCACTCTCCATCTTTGACCAGGTTGTCAGTTTCACACAAGGCAATGTTACTTACAAGAGTGTCATCGCCAACTTGAACGTACTGGATTACGAATATTACTTCCAGATGACCGATCTGGTTCTTGGGAACAAAGTGTCCGATGCCATGATGCTCTTCAACACAATTCTTAGCAAAGGATTCGACGGAAGTCATTTCATCACCGGACTGGGAGCACACTTCCGCGACCTGCTGGTCAGTCGTGATCAGGTGACCCTGCCTCTGCTGGAAGTAAGCGACAGTGTCCGTCAACGATATCAGGAACAAGCCCTGCGCTGTGCCCCCAAGTTCCTCTACCGGGCCATGAAGCTTTGCAACGACTGTGACTTGAACTACCGTATCAGTAAGAACAAGCGCCTCCTTGTAGAACTGACGCTCATACAGTTGGCACAACTCACCAGTGACGACGAAGCGCCTGGTGTGGGGCAATGCCCTACACGAGCATTAAAACCCATATTCACTAAACAGGCTGCCACGCAACCCTCAGCGCCGGCAGCCACCTCATCGGTTCAACAGACTGCGCCGACCAAACCTGCACATGTTTTACAGTCCGGTTCGGCATCGGCTGCCACACAGCCTCAACAAGCACAATCGTCCCAACACCAGGCTCCTACCCCTGAGCCAAAAGCCGAGAACAAGATTCCGAAGGTAAAATTTGGTAATTTAGGAGTCTCTATTAAAAGTCCACACCCGGCGTCTACAGCCGAAAAACAGCAGTCTGCAACTACGGCTACCCCGGCTACCGTTCAGGAGGATTACATCTTTAATGAGAAAGACCTCCGTTTTTATTGGTTTGAATACGCCAATCTCCTGCCGGTAGAAGAAGCGGCCAATGCCGGACGCATGAAAGCCATGACTCCTCACCTGCTGAATGACACAACGTTCGAGGTAATGGTTGACAATGAAATTGTTGAAAAATACATGAAGGATATGATACCGCAAATACAAGCACATTTGCGCAAACAGCTTCATAACTCAAAAATCACCATGACGGTGCGTATCAGTACGCCTCAGGAACTCACCAAGGCATACAACCGCGTGGAACAGTTCCAAATGATGAACCAGAAAAATCCTAATTTACAACTTTTGCGCGAAGCATTCGGACTGGAGTTCTCCTGATACGCTATCCCTGAGCCACTGAGCCGTCCCGCTCCCGGCTCATCAGAAAACAAACTGAGCCCTCATCAGACAAGCCCAAAACAAAAAAAAAGATAAATTGTCATTTCTAACAATCTATCCTCATTTTAGTTGCGGAGGCCTGACTCGAACAGACGACCTTTGGGTTATGAGCCCAACGAGCTACCAACTGCTCCACTCCGCGATGTTTATCAATTGCTTTGTTTCTCAATTGCGATGCAAAGGTACGGCTTTTTTTGTTACTAGCAAACATTTGCAGCACTTTTTTTGCAGCTTTTTAAATACAGCATCGATAGAACACTAATAAACAATAAATTAGCAATTGAATATTCATGAGATTTTTTTGTCTGTTTTTCCACCAGAGCCTCACTGAAGAAGCGTAATCGGACTACAACTTCCATTCTGAAGAAAGCGAGAAGAATATCCACAATCCTTTTGTAAATAAAAAGAAATGTACTATTTTCGCCAGTGATTTACATTAATAATAAGTATACGGAAGGGAATTCTCTATGGCGATATCTAAAACAAGGAATCTTTTAGTCGAGGTGGCAAGACAGTTGTTTGCCAGGAAAGGAGTAGATGACACCACGATGAATGACATTGCTTTGGCTTCCAAAAAGGGAAGACGTACCTTATATACTTATTTCAAAAGCAAGGAAGACATTTACTGGGCCGTCATAGAATCAGAACTGAACCGACTTTCTGAAGAAATGAAAACGGTAGTTGTCAAGAACATCCCACCCGACGAAAAGATCCTGGAGCTCATTTATACCCGCTTGAGTATTGTGAAGGAAGTGGTTTACCGCAACGGAACACTCAAAGCATCCTTCTTCCGCGATATCTGGACTGTGGAAACATGCCGGAAAGAATTCGACAAACAGGAAATCCAGCTATACAGGGACATCCTGACAGAAGGAAATGAAAAAGGGGTATTTCATATAGAGAATGTCAACTTGGTGGCAGATATCCTGCATTATTCCATCAAAGGCATTGAAATCCCATACATCCGTGGACTGATTGGAGACGGAGTCCCTGACGAAGAGAGTAAAAGATGCGTTGAGAAGCTGGTCTTCGGAGCTTTGGGAAAAATGGAATGAACAAGAATTACTTATCACTAATAAATACGAAAAACTATGGGTTTACTAACTGGAAAGACTGCAATCGTGACCGGTGCTGCACGCGGCATTGGCAAGGCGATTGCACTGAAGTTTGCAGCTGAAGGTGCAAACATTGCTTTTACTGACTTGGTAATTGACGAAAACGGGCAAAATACAGAAAAAGAAATTGCCGCTTTTGGCGTGAAAGTGAAGGGCTATGCATCCAACGCTGCCAACTTTGAAGAGACCGAGAAAGTTGTCAACCAAATCAAAGAGGATTTTGGTTCGGTGGATATCCTGGTGAATAATGCAGGTATTACCAAAGATGGTCTGATGATGCGCATGAGCGAGGCTCAATGGGATGCGGTAATCGCCGTGAACTTGAAATCTGCCTTCAACTTCATTCATGCGTGCACACCCATCATGATGCGTCAGAAATCAGGAAGCATCATCAACATGGCCTCAGTTGTCGGTGTACATGGCAATGCCGGACAGTGCAACTACTCAGCCTCCAAAGCTGGAATGATCGGCTTGGCAAAATCCATCGCACAAGAGTTGGGTTCACGTGGCATCCGCGCCAACGCCATCGCTCCGGGATTCATCATTACCGATATGACGGCCAAGCTGTCTGAGGAAGTAAAGGCCGAATGGTGCAAGAAGATTCCTCTCCGTCGTGGAGGTACCCCTGAAGATGTGGCAAACATTGCTACCTTCCTGGCTTCCGACATGTCTTCCTATGTCAGCGGACAGGTAATCCAGGTGGATGGCGGCATGAACATGTAAGCTGCATGAAAGTCATCTACGAAGACAACCACATCATTGTCGTCAGCAAAACGGCTTCTGAAATTGTCCAGGGAGACAAAACGGGGGATACACCGCTATCAGAGCTGGTGAAACATTACCTGAAGGAGAAATACAATAAGCCCGGGAATGTATTCATCGGTGTAACCCACCGCCTTGACCGTCCGGTGAGCGGACTGGTGGTATTTGCCAAGACCAGCAAGGCACTGGCACGCTTGAACGAAATGTTCAAGAATGGTGATGTGCACAAGACGTATTGGGCGATTGTGAAGAACTGTCCACAAGAGACCGAAGCAACTCTGGAGCATTACCTGGTGCGTAACGAGAAGCAGAACAAATCGTATGCATACGACCGTGAGAAGCCCGGAGCAAAGAAAGCCATCCTGCACTACAAGCTCATTGGCCATTCGGAGAATTACTTCTTGCTGGAAGTCGATTTGAAGACAGGGCGTCATCACCAGATACGTTGCCAGCTGGCAAAGATCGGATGTCCCATCAAGGGAGATTTGAAATACGGATTTCCCCGTTCCAACCCTGATGGAAGCATCTGCCTGCATGCACGCCGGGTGAGCTTCATACATCCTGTCTCCAAGGAGCTGATTGAGCTGGAGGCTCCCTTGCCGGAAGGCAATCTGTGGAATGGTTTTCAATCCTAAATAAAAAAAGGTAATGTGAATGGATGTCACATTACCTTTTTTAGTATCATCATATTCGCCCTTAATGCTTCATCCGGAAACGATACATCACAATCGGTTGCTTCGTATCACAGCTCTTCTTCACACTGCGGTATACCTCTTCAAACTCATAGTTCGTATGACGTTTGACAAATGATTCATAGTCATTCGGACCAATCAGCAGGTAGCCTTCACGCGGCTGCTCGTTCTCAAACTGGAGTACCCGATTGTCCAGATAGAAATTCACCGTGAAGTAACGCATCATATCAATGGAAATGTAACTGTATAGATTACCTTCTGGCACTTGCGCACGGATGTCTTCCGCAATGGGCTTGTCCGACTTGGCATTCATCACCTCCGGCTGGTAGACCGAATCGAGCGAGATATAGATGGTGAAGACAAGTCCCAACACGGGATAAAGCAAGGCGCGCTTCTCCCTTACATACTTCACGAAAATAAAGATTGCCACTACGGGAAGTACGATGTAGACCCAATGTATCCAGTCAATCGGCGTAGTCTCCATAATATGGACAACCAGCCCAAAGCTTGACTCTGCCTTATCAGCCGGGATGAACTTGGACACCACACCGCCTTTGATGAGGAAAAAGGCAAGCATCGGCAGAAAAGCGACAACAGACAGTATGACGCCATAGGCACGCAACAACGGCGACCGTCTGCCCGACAACCCAAGCAGGAACTCTGCCAGGAAATAAGCGAGGAAGGGATAAATGGGAAGAAGGTAGGTGCTGCGCTTGCTCTTGGGAATGCAGTAAAACACGAAGATAAGAACAATGCTCAGCAGGGAGAAAAGCCGCGCCTCATCCATTTCCCGGATATAAGTCTTGAACGACTGCCACCAATGCTTCGGACGTTGCCAGGCACGCAACCGACGGATCGCCCACGGCAATGCCATGACAAGCAACAAGGTGTATGGCACATACCCCGACAGGACCGTGATGAAATTATAGTGCATGCCATGCACGTGCGACTCATAGCTCATCTTGCCCATGAAACGCCCGAAATTCTCTTCCATCACCAAATTGAAGAATTCCTCCCCTCCCTGTTGGTAGGCCGCAATATACCACACCGCCGGCAACACGCAGGACGCCACGGCAATCACAGCCATCTTACCGACCGCATACCAGAAGCGGCGTCCTCTGAGAAGCATGAATACTCCTGTCACCAGACAAGGCAAGATGATGCCTACCGGACCTTTGGTCAACGTCGCACAGCTCATCCACAGCACCGCCCAATAGGGGAAACCGCGTCCGCCCCTCTCCTGCCAACGGAAGAGCTGCAGCAAGGCAAGCACGATAAAGAGTGTCAACACCATATCCACGCGACAGGCCCATCCGCCACGATGCACCTCGAAAGCTGTGAGGATGACCAGAGCTGTCACCAATGCCACTTCCGTTCCTCGCCGACGGGCATAAAACAAGTAGACACAGACGACCATCAGAATCATGGCAAGCGCTGACGGCAACCGCGAGGTATATTCCGTCACCTGTCCGGTAAGGGTTGAGAAGGCTGCGATACACCAATGGAAGAACGGGGGTTTGTAGGCGATATCTCCACCATTGTTGATGGGGAGAATCCAGTTGTCCGTCTGGAGCATCGACACTGCCACAATGGCTTCACGCGGCTCTCCCTTGCTTTGGAACAAGGTTTCCCCCAGGAAAGGGAACACCGTGACGATGCAGACGCAGAGAAGAATCAATAAGAATGTTTTATTTTTCATTTACATGATAGATTGAGTTAGACACTGTCTGTACACGGGGACGCATCGCATGCCGTCCCTCTCAGATACCGACAACGCGGATGATGCAAGGTTCATCTCCCGATATTGTTTCAGGGGACTGCACAACCTGCGTCATCCGCGTCGTCTGCGTAAAAAAGAGTAAGTACATTTATTTCTTTTCACCGAAATATTTCATAAACTGCGTGCGCTCAAAGGCATTCACCTGCTCGGGGTCCTTGGCAGCCATCATGCCCTTGAACTGGCCGACGGTCTCATAGCCGTGCAGTGCCATCCAGTCGCGCATGGCTTCCAGCATGGGATAAATGGCTTTTGCACCCTCCTTATACAGTGCGCTGCATACTTCCACAGCCGAAGCACCCACCAGGATACTCTTGACGATGTCCCGTCCGGAAGTCACACCTCCGGATGCCGCATAGTCTATGCGTCCCACTGCTCCGGAGGCAATGCCTATCCAACGCAGGGAGTTGGCAAGCTCACTCTCGTGACTGAGCACGTGGCCGGCAGTATATTCCAGCTTGTCGATGTCAATATCCGTATGATAGAAGCGGTTGAACAACACCACGGCTGCTGCCCCGTTGGCTTGAAGCTGTGCGATGAGCTTCACGGGATTCGTCAGGTTGCTTCCGAGCTTGACGATGACCGGCACATGCACCTGCTCCCTCACGTGTTTCAGGATATCAATGTGACGCTGTTCAAAGGAACCGTATTGATAATCCACGGATGCCTGGAGCGCCATCAGGTTCAGCTCGATAGCATCCGATCCGGCCCGTTCGATCACCTTGGCATACTCTTCCCATTCGCGGTCCGTGTAGCAGTTGATGCTGGCGATCACAGGAATCGTGCATACCTTCTTGGTCTCTTTCACCAGACGGGTATATTCATCCAGGTAGTGGGCACGAAGGTAACCCTGCAAGTAGTCACCCGCCTCGGGGTAGTCCGTCTCGGCTGCATGATGGGCGGCCTGCCACATGATCTGTTCTTCGAAAAGCGATTTAAGGACGATGGCGCCTGCCCCCGCCTGCTCCAGCTGACGGTTCTTCTCGGCACTATCGGTCAATCCCGAACTGCTGACAATGAACGGATTCTTCAAGTCCAGTCCGGCAAAGGTGGTTTTCAGTCTTTCCATTATTTGAGCTTTTTAGTTCTTAAGTCTTTCTGTGAGCGGGCTTACGGGTCAATCGCCCACCGCGCTATGCTGCAAAGGTACAACAATAATAAAGAATGCGTACGCAGCCGATGGATTTTTACACCCTCTCGGAAGCATCTTTTTGCAAGACTGACTCCAGCCGTCTCCATTCATCTTCAAAATTCGGGGTGAACACTCCCTGTCCCAGGTTGGTACGTATTTCGTCCATGCCGGAAGTACATTCATAGCTCGGTTTGTCAAGCAAGAATTTGTGACAGTGGATGTCTCTTTCGAACGGAACATGAATCCTAATTTGGGAACTTTGGTCAACTACGAGGCTTTGGTAAAAGTGACTGATGAGACCCATGCCAAGAGCTATCAATTCAATGGAGCTACAGGAAGTTTCAAAATAGAGAAGGGGGCTTCCGTAGTCGTAGTTGTTGACCAATCAACCATCCGCATTGACGGAAGATACCGTCCGGAAGCAACCGTCGAATACATAGATGTAATAAGCAGCGATGTAAATGCTCCAAGAGGAGGGGCGCATGCTGGAGCTGTATCTTTTGTAGCAGAAGCAAATATGAAGGTTATCATCCGTATTTATTATAATCCTATATACTATCCTGGTCTTAATTAGTGATAAAGAACCTCAAAAAAAACATCCCATGTCGTTAGTTGCGACAGGGGATGTTTTTCTCAGTTTTCTTGGTTACTTAGCTTTTGGGGCTTTTTTCTTGTCTTGGTAGTTAAAGTAAACAACCCCAACAATAGCTACGACAGTAACGAAAATAGATACTACAATTGCACCCATATTTATTCCTCCTTTTCTTTTTTGTTTCTAACCAGCCATAGTCCAGCTCCTAATGTTGAACCTGATGCAACTATTATAGAGATGAGTATTAATGGACTTTCCAAGTCTCCGAAAACAGAAGATAGTAGCAAAGCTGTTACCATATATTTTGCTACATCCATCAGCCATTTTCCTAATTCTTTTCTCATAAGCAAAGATATAAATTTATCGCCAGCTATACAAAGAAATTTTTAAATAATTGGTTGTTTGGTCGTAAACATCCTCCTCATAGTTTCGATTAAACAGGAAATCAGCGTCCTGGCGTAGCAATACCCATTTATCGCTTCCTTCCCCTCTCCAATAGAGATGAAGGATGGGCCCCGCATATCCAATTCCATCATTTTTAGTTTTTGGTTCTAGTCGTCCTTTCGGAATCAGAATCTCCATCTTACCCTTCCAGAATCGAGTGCCATTTGGAATTTCAATTGAGGTTGTTCCTATTACTTCATTCCATTCTATATCATTTATTGTATTCTTCTTCCTCGCACTTGGACGGTAAGAGTTTGACTTTAACTTGAACTCACGCTCCCAACGTGCCTGAATTTCACCACGTAGGACACCTTCCCCTTTGTTGGAAATGGTATAAATCAAGTTCCAAGGAGAACCATCCGGAACCTCGTCTACCAGGAATGAGTTGTACTCCCTACCTTCCACCTGCATCATCCGGAGCGCCGGCAGGTTATCCGGTGCCGGAGGAAGCACCTCGTACATCCATTCCTCCTGCGTGCTTCCGTTTTCATAATCCACAGCCATGAACCACGTGCTTTCTCCCTTCTTTTGGAATAGCGGAACCAATTCATACATCCCGGGAGATACGGTCACATAACACTGTATTTTCTTTCCATCCCATTGTCCTGACTTTACTCGGATATCTATAGGCTGGTATTGCTCGATAATCCGTCCGTTTTGCATCAGGACAAAGCGGAGCTTGCCTTCAAAAGAGCACCATCCAGTCCAAAATAAACCGAATACCTTTCCTTCGTTCTGATAACACTCATAACCATATTCCGTGTAGTTCGGTCGAATCGTCACTTCATCCTCTCCACACTCCCGTATCTGAATCTCGTCCGTCTTGCCGTACTTTCCCCAGTACTCCACATCGATGGGCATATCCTCCATGTATACCGGGGCTGGGTACTTCAAATCCTTGGTAATCAACTGATTATCAAGGATTCTTCTTTTTATCGGGCGTACTAAAAGTGTACTTCCTGACGAAAAGAAAAAGAAAGAGTACTTTCGCCGTTTTATCAACCTTATATTTATGCTTTATTAACGAAGATGTTGCATATTTCTTCCTTTCTCCTGCTTTTGTTTGCTTTGAAAACGGTATCCATCACTTATCTTTGTAACCCAAACCGATTTTAATGCACAACGTATATGGAAGATTTCAGAGAAACCAACTTCAAAAAGATACAGCAGTTACTTGATAAATGTGTTGCCCATGAATACGGGATGAAAACTAATGCGCTTGCCTTAAAGCGTGAATACCTGACGGAAGCGCAAATGAATGACTACATCCGGCAAGAAATTTTCAACGTGACCGAGAACCTTGTATCCCTATGCCAAAAGAACCGTGCCCTGCACAATATACGTTTTGACATACTGATGCCGGACTTCCTTTGGGAAAGCGGTTTCTTCGAGAATCTCTCTTTTGACGAGCGGAAAAAATATATTTCGTTCCAATGTTCTTCTTTTGATATGGACAAATACCTGCAATCTTCCACTTGCTATGATGAGTAGCTTCCGTTCTTTTCTTCCATTGTGCGCCTTGTCATGCAGACCCAATATCTGGAATACCTCCAACAATCGGAGGACGCCAGTCATGCCTCTGTTCCTTTGGATGAGAAATCAGAAGAACAGCCAAAAGAAGAAGAGAAGGCACAGCCTGAGCCGACCAAGATAGTCGGGAAATCCAATCCATTCAAATCAGTCCTTACAACGCAACAAATCAGACTGTTGGTCGAATGTATCAACGAAGCGCACATATTCACCACGACAATCACCCCGAAAATCCTTTCGGACTTCTTCGCCTGCAAACTGAACGGGGTATTGAAGTCCAACAACAACCGCTTGCTGGCTTATCTGATGATGCAGCTTAGCTGCTACAACTATATCGCTTATGAGTGGCAGTCCGTCATAGCCAACAACAAGCTGGTACTTGCCAAGATAAAAGACAAATACCTCACACGCAGCGACTTGTCGAGCGCGACAGACAACGTGAAGTGCATCTACCCGAAAGGATACGAAATCATAGACAAATACATCAAGCAACTGCAAAAAGGTTGAGCATAGTCTGAGCGGTCAAACAAAGCTCAATTAGACTTCATTTCCAAGCCTTTAACTTTGCCCCCGTTAACAAAACGATGCGGCATGTCGGCATAGGTCAAAACAAAAATATTTCACGTGAGTTACCCGTAACTTATGTGTTGATGTTTTGGAGGATGCCGATTTTTGCCCCATCAAAAATAAAACGAGGGTGCGCACCTTCATATTGTTTCACCAAAAAGTTTCAAGCAATATGGAAAAAACTTTGGAAATGCGAGTGGAAGAACTCGAAAGAATGTTGTTCCTAACCAAGAACGTGCTTAGCTTTGATGAAGCGAGCACATTCCTCAACCTGTCCAAAAGTTACCTTTACAAGCTGACTTCGGGCAATCTGATTCCCCATTACAAGCCGCAGGAGAAGATGCTTTATTTTGAGAAGTCCGAACTGGAAGCATGGCTCCGCCAGAATCCGGTAAAGACCAAAACGCAGATAGAGCAAGAAGCGCAGAAGTATGTTCTCAACCATCCCTTAAAGAAGTAAAGCCCATGGAAAACAAGAAAAGCACGGAGACTAAAGGGGACACCATCATGAAGAAGGAAGAATTTGCTGCCCTTTGGAAAAGCATCCGCCTGAAAGTGACGGACACTTACGATGTGCCGCCTGAAATCCTTTGGGTGAACGGCTCCACCATCGGGACGCTGGGCAACTTCAGCGCCTCCACAGGCAAGGCGAAAAGCAAGAAGACGTTCAACATCTCCGCCATCGTTGCAGCGGCACTGACCAATGACGAGGTGCTGCACTATTCGGCGTGCCTGCCTCCGGACAAACGGAAAATCCTTTATGTGGACACCGAACAGAGCAGATACCATTGCCACAAGGTGATGGAACGCATCCTGCGGCTTGCCGGGCTGCCGACCGACCAAGACAGGGACGACTTTGTTTTCATCGTACTTCGGGAACAGACCCCTGACATGCGGAAGCGGATTATCGAGTATATGCTGGAGAACATGCCCGATGTGGGGCTGCTCATCATTGACGGCATCCGCGACCTGATGTATGACATCAACAGCCCCAGCGAATCGACCGACCTGATAAACCTGCTCATGCGCTGGTCAAGCGGATACAACCTGCACATTCATACCGTGCTGCATCTGAACAAGGGGGATGACAATACGAGGGGACATATCGGCACGGAACTGAACAACAAGGCGGAAACCGTCCTGCAAATCACCAAGAGCACGCAGGACGGGAACATCAGCGAGGTAAAGGCGGCACATATACGCGACCGGGACTTCGAGCCTTTCGCCTTCCGCATCAACGACAGCGCATTGCCCGAAGTCGTGGACGGCTATGTATTCCAGCAGCCCAAGCAGGAAAAAAGTTTCCCGCTTACGGAACTGACTGAACAGCAGCACCGCACGGCGTTGGAAAACGGTTTCGGCAAGCGCACCGTGCAGGGCTATTCCAACGTCATACAGGCGTTGAAGCAGGGCTATGCAAGCATCGGCTACGAGCGGGGACGCAATGTCCTCGTGGCATTGAACACGTTCCTCGTGAACAAGCGTATGATTGTAAAGGAAGGAAAGGGATACCGTTACAATCCCGATTTTCACTACTAAAACAGGTTTGGTTTAGTTCGGACATATATAAGGGGAACAGACTTCCCGTTTCCCGTCACTCCCGGCAATCAAGTCCGGTACAGTACGGGCGTATATATGAAGGTCTAAACCGGACTGGTACACTTCCCAATTATTCATCATCCACTAAAAAGTTTGCATTATGAACATTGAAGAAGCAAAGAAAATACCCATCACCGATTACCTGCACAGTCTGGGATATTCACCCGTCAAGCAGCAGGGAGCGAATCTATGGTACAAATCGCCACTGAGGGAGGAACATGAAGCATCCTTTAAAGTAAACACAGAACGGGAACAATGGTATGACTTCGGGGCTGGCAAAGGCGGCAACATCATCGCACTGGCACAGGAACTTTACTGTTCCGACCATCTGCCGTACCTCTTAAACCGGATAGCAGAACAGGCACAGCATGTCCGCCCGGTCAGTTTTTCTTTTCGGCAGCAAAGGTCGGCACCGAGTTTTCAACATTTGAAAGTCCGTGACCTCACCCATCCGGCATTGCTCCGTTACTTGCAGGGGCGTGGCATTGACCTTACACTGGCAAAAAGAGAATGCAGGGAACTGCGTTTCACTCATGACGGCAAGCCCTACTTCGCCATCGGTTTCCCGAATGTGGCTGGCGGCTACGAGGTGCGCAACTCCTTTTTCAAAGGCTGCATCGCCCCGAAAGACATCACCCATATCCGGCAACAGGGCGAACCGAGGGAGAAGTGCCTGGTGTTCGAAGGCTTCATGGATTATCTTTCATTCCTCACGCTAAGGACAAAGAACTGCCCTGTCATGCCCAACCTTGACAGGCAGGATTACGTCATACTCAACTCCACCGCCAATGTACAGAAAGCCATTGACGCATTGGGGCAGTATGAACGCATCCACTGCCTGCTCGACAATGACGGGGCAGGCATCCGGGCA
>ULUY01061098.1_pt1 | contig 28718 bp, 26 predicted proteins | sample 1959031 | NCBI WGS metagenome assembly ULUY01 (sample SAMEA4835774, study PRJEB28245) | human gut metagenome | biome: gut microbiome; material: fecal sample | place: Denmark | collected 2008
TGCTCATGAGCTGCTGCCGGAGGGTCATCATCATTTTGAGCTGGGTGTCCAGTCTTTCATCGAGCCTGCGCATTTCCCGGAGAAGGTCGCCGGGGGTGTCCACTTCCGCTGCCGCAGAAGCAGTTTTCGCTGTGTCTCCGCCGCCTGCCTGATGGGGATCGGCTGTGCCTGCCCGGTCGGGTACGGTGGAGCCGCCGCCCTGACCGCCCTGTCCGCCGTCACCGGATTCGGAGATCGGAGCCGGTGCTGCTGCATTGCCCTTGATCATGTCCCGGAGCTCATTGGAGAGCTTTTCCACGGCCTGGGTCTTTTCCTCAAGGCCTTCCATTTTTTCTTCGGCCATCTTGAGCTGGTTCCGGTAAAGCTCATTCTCGGAACGGAGAGAGGCCATGGATGCAGCAGAGTAGATGCCGGCGCCTGCGGCGAGGACGGCAACGGCCCCTGCTGCACATAAGCCGTACTTGATTTTTTTCCATTCCTCCGCTCCAAAGGAGAAGGATACGGAACCGTTTTCTTCTTTTCTGATCATATCTTATTTCCCGCTTTTCCTGTTGTCATTTCGCTTCGTTTTGTCCGGGCGGTTCCCGGAAATACCGTATTCATTATTATTATACTATAAATATGACCATAAGTCACATCAAGCGGCGGATTCCGAGGATTTCTGCCGTGAAAATGATAAAAACGCCGTGAAAGGAAATTCACAGCGTTCTTTTTTATTTCATATCGATTTTGTGTCTGTCCGGACGGGCGGAGTTGGCTGCCGGGGTCTGTTCCGGTTCGGGAGCCGGTTCTTCGTCATAGGCTCCGTAGGCGGCGCCGTAAAGGAAGTCGGAGGGCTTCTGATTTCCTTCGTCGGAGGCCTGGGCCGCTGCTTCGGCGGCACGGGCTGCCACGTCGGGCATGAGAGTATTCAGGGCAAGGCGGATGCTTTCCGCTTCCTCTGCGGAGATGGATTCCCGGCATTCGCCGTTCTGGATCTGCTTGCAGTAAATCCGGGCTGTTTCTTCTCCGGAAAGGGAGGAGAGAAGGATGCCGTTGTTGTTGCCGTCCAGGAGAGTGAGGGAGAAGGAAAGGCGATCGCCGGTTTCCTCGAAGGCATCATAGCGGACGAGTCCCGTCTTCTGGATGGATTTGAGCTGCATGGTGGCCAGGAGCTCCTGCTGGTGGAGCATGCCCCGGGAGGAGGCTACCATATCGCGCAGCTCCTTGATTTCCGCGGAGAGGATGACCTCCAGGGAGCCGCCGTCCTTGCCGTGCATGAAGGTGTCATACTTTTTGGCAAGGTGGTTTACTTTGCGCTGCAGGACGAAAACCCGGAGAAGAAGATAAAGAATAAGGAGAACGGCGAGGACCGCTGCTCCGATGAGAAGAATATTCTGCGTAGTCATGATTTCATTAACCCCTTAATTTTTCTGTTTGAGGATGTCGGTAATGCGCTGGAAGTCGTCGTCGTTTTTGAAGGAAATCACGATGGTGCCCCGGTGGGCATTGCGTCCCCGTCCGATCTGGATCTTTATTTTGCTGCCTACGGAAACGGCGAGTTCCTGTTCAACAGAGCGAAGATATTCGCTGACCCGCGGTTCGTCTTTCCCTGCGGGCTTTTCCTTTTTTCCGCCGGAGAGCCGCTTTTCGATGTCCCGTGCGGAGAGACCGTCCCGGATGATTTTTCTCGCCATGGCGAGCTGTTCCGCCGGTGTGGCAAGGGAAAGAAGGGGCCGGGCCTGTCCCGGCGTGAGTTTTCTGTCGAGAAGCATCTGCTGGATTTCTTCGGGAAGAGCGAGCAGACGCATCGTATTGGCTACATGGGGACGGCTTTTTCCGACCCGGTCGGCCACTTCCTCCTGGGTGAGGCCGTATTCGCTGCGGAGGTATTCATAGGCCCGGGCTTCTTCCACGGCGGTGAGGTCTTCCCGCTGGAGGTTTTCCACAAGGGCCAGCTCTGCCATGTCGCGGTCATCGGTTTCACGGATGATGGCGGGAATTTCCGTCAGGCCGGCCAGACAGGCTGCACGCCACCGCCGTTCTCCGGCGATGATCTGGCAGGTGCTGCCGGTGCGGCGCACGATGACGGGCTGGAGGATGCCTTTTTCCCGGATGGAATCGGCCAGCTCCTGCAGTGCTTCCTCGTCAAATTCCCGGCGGGGCTGGTAGGGATTTGCCTCGATTTCCTTTACATCCAACTGTGTGATCCGGTCCTGTTCGTCGGAAAAGTCATTTCCGAGAAGCTCGCCGAGACCCCTGCCCAGTTTTCTTTTAACCACGCTTCAATACCTCCCTGCATAATTTTTTATACGCTTCCGCGCCCTTCGATTTCGGCGCATAGGTCATGATGGATTCTCCGAAGCCCGGCGCCTCGGAAAGTTTGACGCTTCTGGGGATGACGGTCTTGAATACCTTGCCGCCGAAGTACTTTTTGACTTCCTCCGCCACCTGGAGAGACAGATTCGTCCGTCCGTCAAACATGGTGAGAAGGATGCCCAGCAGCTTCAGCCGGGGATTCATCTTCCGGGTCACCGCCTGCACGGTCTTGACCAGCTGGGAGAGACCTTCCAGAGCATAAAATTCCGCCTGAATGGGGACGATGATGGAGTCGGCGGCGATGAGGACATTCAGGGTAATCAGTCCCAGAGAGGGCGGACAGTCGATGAAGATATAGTCATACTGCTCCTTCAGGGACGCCAGCTTTTCCTTCAGAAGATTTTCCCGGTGTTCCATGGGAGCCATCTCGATTTCCGCTCCGGCCAGATCCATGGAGGAGGGGAGAAGGGAGAGCTTCTTCACGGCGGTCTTTACGACGGCTTCCTCTGCGGGGGTGCCGTTCAGCAGCACATCATAGATGTTGGAAGTAAATTTCACATCCTTTGACAGGCCGCTCGTGCTGTTTCCCTGGGCATCAATGTCCACGAGGAGTGTTTTCTTTCCCCGGTCCGCCATGTACGCGGAGAGATTCACCGCGGTGGTTGTCTTTCCCACGCCGCCTTTCTGGTTGATGATGCCGATGATCGTTCCCATAGCTTTCTCCTTTTCTGATAATTCTACTTATTATAGCATACGGGGGCGGGATTCCGCCTGTTTTCCGGAAATACAAAAACACCCGCCGCATGACAGGTGTCTTACTGTTTTCCGAAGATCCGTGCCTTCCGGAAAGAGGGAATATTTTCCCCCGCCGGACCGGAGAAGGAAAGGCTTATTCCTCCCGGGAATGGCAGACCCCGTCCCGTTCGCAGGGGACGCCGCATTCCTTTTCGCAGATGCAGTGGGGCTTGCTCTTGAAAATGGCGCCGATGATGCTGTAGAAGTTTTCCAGTGCCTCCGGATTCAGGGAATAGAACATGTTCTTTCCTTCCCGTCTGTCATTGATGAGGCCCGATTCGATGAGGACTTTCATGTCGTGGGACAGCGTCGGCTGGGTGATGGCAAATGCTTCCTGGATTTTGTTGGCACACTGTTCTTTGCAGGAAAGCATGTCCACGATTTTCAGCCGTTTCGGGTCGGAGATGGCTTTCAGAATCTTGGCGGTGTTGGTATAGATTTTTTCCATAGAAGGCTCCCTCTCAAATAGAGTTATTTTTATCAAAAAATATAACAGATAGATAAAAAAACGTCAATGAATAAAAGGAAGAAAAGTATCCGGCTCCGTCTCTTATGCAAATAAAGTATAAGTGAATGCAGCGGAAGAATGCCGGCCCGAATATAAAACTGCGGCGGATAGGAAAAGATAAAATGCGGGGAAAATGTATTTCCGGGAGGAAAAAATAGAAGGGGAAATAAATATTTCGGAAAAGCTACACCTCATTTATAAAAAGTGGTAAACTATATAAGAAATCAGCAGAAATTTTGCTGGAATTTGTTCCGTGAGGTGATTGACATGGTAGTAACTGAAAAAAGCATCGTTGCAGAAGGAGTCAATAAGTACTGTGTGGAAGATATGGCGCGCGTATACGGCTGCGGCATTTCCTACGGCGAAAAGTATGTATTCCTTCAGTTCCCGGTTCAGCAGAACGCTAAACAGGCTTATCGTCCGGAAAGCTATACCACTGCTGTAAGAATCGGTGATGAAGTCCGTAACGGCCAGGCTATCCGTTACCAGATTACACTGACCTATGACGGCCATGTAAAGGAAGCTTATGACATCGGACTCGATGAATTCGGCGAACCGGATACAGTAACTATCGAATAATCAGAATGAAAGAGAGGCTCTGCGGAGCCTCTTTTTTCTTGGCGGAAAAAGGGAGGAATGCAGGAAATCCGCTCTTCCGGAAAGGACGGGGCATCGTTTTTTTCTCCGCGGCTGTTGTATAATAAAAAACACAAACCCGTCCGGGCGGAGGCTCCGTGCCCTGCCCGGCACATTTCTCTGCGGGGATCGGGGGATCGCTATGGAAGAGATACGAAGAACGGAAGAGAAAAGAAAGCTGTACCGCATTCTGCTGCACCGGTTCAACCGGGCATTCTATCCGCTGGCCCGGAAAAGCTGTACCGACGGAAGCCGGCCGCTGGATGAGGCCTTCCGGTCCTTTCTGGAAAAAGGCGGGCTTCCGCTCAGCCGGGAGAAAAAGCTGCGGGACGAGGTGATCCGGAAGTACGTTTCCTTCCGGCTTGCCCTGGCTTTCCGCATGGCGGTGGATATGCTGGCCCATTCCGAGGAGGCCCGGCGGCGGGTCAGGAGCTGCCTGGACTTCGACGTGCCCCGGTCCTTTACGACGGTGTTCGAAAGAAAAACCGAGGCGGCCGCTCTGTACCGGACATCGGCGGATAAGGTCCGGGCGGCGGAGGCGGTGCTCGGGCTTCTGGGGGAAGAGGTGCACTGCGATCTTTCCCCGATGCTGGATTTCTTCCGTCCCGAGACGGAAGGCTATGAGGAAACGGTGCGGGAGGAAATCCTGCGGTACGGGGAATGCTTTTCCCTTGTGGCGCCGGATTTTGCAGACATGACGGAGGCGCCTGTGCCGAAGCTGCTCGAGGAGTGCTTTCTGGAGGAAATGGGGAGTTCCTACGGAAAAATCATCTGCGGAAATGCCGCGATGGCAGAGCCGCTGAGCCGGCTCTGTCTGGCCCCGGCGGACGGCAGGAAACGGAAGGAAAGCTATCTTTTCCTGTACCGTTATCTTCTCTTCCGGGTCTATGCGGCTTCGTACTTTGCGGCGTGCCTCTGGGAGGACCGCGGTCTGGTCAGTTTCTTCCGGGACGGCGCGCTGAATTCGGAACCGCTCCTGCGCTGCATCCGCGGCGGACTGGCAAAGGATTTTCTGTCCGCAGAGGATCTGACGCCGGGGCGGGACCTGTACCGGGCCATTGACGGATTCATGTCCCGGTGGAAAATGTTTGACCCGGAGGAGCCGGACCGGTACTATCGGTACACGCCGGATTTCCTGCGGGCCGTGTCGGCCGGGACAGAAGCGGAATCATTCGGCCGCCGGGCGGAAACGCTTTTCCGGGCGCTTGTGCCGGGCTTCTGGGACGGGCTGTCCCGGAGGGAAAAGGATTCCCTCACCGGGGAGCTGCAGATGTTCCTGAACAATCTGTCCCGCAGTCTGTACTTCTCCCGTGACATGGGCTTCCGCACCGCAGCGGATTTCGTGTCGGACGTTTACCGTCCCCGGAAGAAAGCAGGCAGCGGGTCCTGGATGAGGGGGCTGGTGCGGTTTTTCAGCCGGTAAGGGTTTGTTTGAAAACAGGAATAAGGAAAGGATGAATGGTATGCTGGATTTACTGCTTGATTTGGGAAAGGAACTGGCGGAAAAGGAAGAGCGCCGGGCAAAGGCAGGCGGATATACGGGAGAAAATGTCGGCAGAGAGGGTGTGCTGCCCGCACCGGGCGGACATCTTCCCGGACGGGAAATCATCCGGGAAATCAAGGAGTGGTTTCCCGAGGCAGGAGAAGTCCTGGAAAAGGGCGCGAATATGCTGGATGCGGCGGAAAATGTGATTGACGCCGCCACAGGCGGAAGAGGCGGCTGTCCCATTCCCGGTCCCGCCGTCGATGACGGTCCGATAGAATTAAGAATGATGAAAATGATGCAGGATCACGGATATTCTTTGCGGGAAGCAAAGCGGAAGCTGCACCGGGGAGACCATATCTATGTATACCGCCTGGCGTACAGCCATCACGGCATCTATGACGGACACGGCGGAGTTTACCACTATTCCGGGGAAATTTTTGCACCGGAGGCGGCGATGATTCAGAAGACCAGTCTGGAGGAATTTGCCGGCGGCGCCCGGATTTTCCGCTATGATTACCAGGCGATGGTTCCTCCCGATGAAATCATCGCCCGCGCGGAATCCCGTCTGGGAGAGCAGGACTATGATCTGATCGACAATAACTGCGAGCGCTTTGCCAAGTGGTGCCGGGGACTGTAAGGAAATTCGGCAGCAGAAGGAATAAAGAAGCCAAACGGCTCCGGAGAGAAATTCTCTCAGCGGAGCCGTTTTTTGATGGAATCCGGAAGGCGGGACTACCCGGCCATGGCCAGCGCGGAGCCTGCGGTGAGGACGATGCCCAGGAAGCGGACCGGGTCCATGGGGTCGCCGAAGAAAAGAATGCCGATGACAGCGGCCGTGATGGTTTCCGCCGAGGCCAGGACGGGAACCCGGCTGTTTTCTTCCAGACGGACGACGCCCTCATAGTACAGCAGGTAGGCAATAACCGTGGGAATGAGGGCAAACAGGAAGCCGGTAATGAGGACCGGTGCAGTGAGGAGATTTGCTTCCGTGAGGGGATCGCAGTGGAAAAATAGGAAAAGGGCGGCAAAGAAATAGCTCCACAGGCTCATGGCAAAGATATCGCAGCTTTTTCCCGCCAGCTTCCCGAGGACGGAGGTCATTCCGTAGGAGACGCCGGCGCCGATGCCGAAGAGGATGCCCGTAAGGGGCAGCTCGGCAGGGAAAAAGACGCCGCCGGTGACGGTCAGGAAGCACCCGGCGGTGCAGCTCAGAATGGCCGCCGTTTTCCGCACGGTCTGCCTTTCCCCGAACAGGAGGAAGGAGGCGGAGGCGGCCACAAAGGGCGCCAGATTCAGCAGGACGGCGCTGCCGGTCATGCCGATGCGGGTCACCGCTTCATTGTAAAAGATATTGTACAGCCCCTGGCAGAGAATTCCCAGCAGAGCGCAGACAAGAAGGCTCCGCGGAGACAGGGAAAGACCGTGCAGGCCGGAGCGGAACAGACACACCGGCAGAAGGATGAGAAAGGAAAAGAGAATCCGGAGGAATCCGGTCAGCTCCGGTGTGGAGCCGTAATGCGCCGCAGTGAGGATGAAGACGCCTCCCGTTCCCCAGAGGATGCTTCCTGCAAGGATGAGAAGGGAGGGAGAAACGGAAATTTTCATGGCAGCTCCCGTAAGAAATGAAGAAATCGGAGAAGGCCCGCCGCGGCGGGCTTTGATTTCTTTATTCTGGCATGACCGGTGCAGGATGGCAATACGGAGTTTTTCTCTATGGTACAATAGAGAAAGTATTCGGAAAGGAAGAATTTCATGCGTTTTTGTTCTTTGGCATCATCCAGCAGCGGGAACTGTTACTATGTGGGAAGCGAGTCCACGCACATCCTGATTGACGGCGGCATTTCGAAGCGGCGCATCGAGCAGGGACTGGCGGAACTGGGGCTGACGCTTTCGGATATTTCCGCGGTACTGGTGACGCATGAGCACAGCGACCATGTAAAGGGGCTGGATCAGCTCGCCAAGCGGACGGAGATTCCCTTTTACGGCACGGCAGGGACATTGGCAGGACTGACGGCGGCGCTCCCTTTTGCGGCGAAGCGTTCGGCGGAGGCAGCAGAGCTTCTGGTGACGCTCCGGCACGGATTCCCGCTGGGAGATCTTTTCGTGGATTTCTTTGCCCTTTCCCATGATGCGGCGGAGCCGGTGGGATTTACCGTATCGGACGGAAAAAGGAAATTTGCAGTCTGCACCGACACGGGAATTTTCACGGAGGAAATGCGCAGCGCCGTGAGCGGCGCCGATGTGCTGGTGTGCGAGGCGAACTATGATGAGGAAATGCTCGCCGCCGGACCCTACCCGGCGTATCTGAAACGGCGTATCGCCGGACGGTACGGCCATCTGTCGAACCGGGACGGAGGACGGTTCATTTCCTCTGTTCTTCATAACCGCATCCGGCAGGTGGTCCTGGGGCATCTGTCGCCGGTCAACAATCTTCCTCTTGCGGCAGAGCGGACGGTGCGGGCGGAAATCCGGGAAAGCGGGACGGGCTTTGCCCCTCTTGCGGGGGAAATTCCCCTTTTCGCCGCCCCGAAGGACGAACTGTCCCCGCTGATCGAGTGGTGACGGGGATATTTCAGAAATAAAAAACATCCGGAGAGCCGGGAAGCCCGGCTTTTCCGGAACAGAGAAGGAGCAGCTATGGCAGAAGAAAAGAACATCATGCAGGCAATTTTACAGGGCCGGTACGGAGAGGCATTCCGCCTTCTTACGGACACCGCCCCGGCGTCCCGGACGGCACGGGAGCATTATCTTCTTCATTATTGTTATCTTTCCGGACTGGGAACAAAGCCGGATTTTGAAAAGGCAAAGGGCGAGCTGGTCCGGGCAGCCGCACAGGATGACCCGCTGGCGCTGACCGATGCGTACTGCTCCTTTGAGGAAAGATACCTTATCGCCGGAAACGAGGAGGAATTCCTCGGTCTGGTGGAGGGTCCGCTGGAGGAAGAAAGAGCGGCAGGAAATCCGCTGGCGCTCCGCGCACTGGCTCTTCTGACGGAAGAGGGCATCGGCCGTCCCCGTTCGGCGGAAAAGGCGGAAGCGCTGTACCGGGAAGCGGCGGAGGCCGGACTGGCACCGGCTGCTTTTGATGCGGCGGCCATGTACGGCCGTCCGGAATACAAAAATGAAGAGAAGCTCTTTTTCTGGCTGGAAAAAGGGGCAGAGGCCGGTCATGTGCAGTCCATGGTGACCGCCGGCAAGCTTTGCCTCCGGGGAGAAGGCACGGAAAAGGATGAGCGGAAGGCTGCTTCCTATTTCCGGCAGGCTGCGGAGAACGGCGCGGATTCCGTACTGCTTCTTCTGGGCGTCCTGGAAAAGGAACATCCTGAGTGGGAAACCGCCCCGGAAAAGACCTTTGAAGCGCTGGAAAAAGGACTGGCGCTGTATCCGGCAGACGGAGAAGCAGGCAGGGCCTGCCTGGCACTGGGAGACTGCTTCCGGGAAGGCTTCGGCACGGAAAGAGATCCCGAAAAGGCGCTGAAATGGTACAAAAAGGGCGAGGAAAAGGGACAGTCTCTGGGCGGCGTCCTGGCGGCGAAGCTCTGGTATGACGGAGACTTCGGACCGGGAAAGGAAAAACGGGCTTTCTCGCAGATGAAGCGGTCCGCCAAAGACGGCGATGCACGGGCCATGTACTTCCTGGGCCGTTTCCTGGCAGAGGGCATCGGCACCGCGGCAGACGGGAAGCAGGCGGAGGAATGGTTCCGCCGGGCTTCCAACCGCTCGGGCGTGCTGCCCTACAGCAGGCTGGGCCGGGAAGCGGAAAAGCAGGGCCTGCTCCATGAATTCACGGCACTGATTAAGGAAAGGGCCGGAAAGGACGGGAGCCTGCGCGGGGCGGAGCCGGAATTCCCGAAGGGAAAGCTCGGCAGCACCCTTTCCGTGGAGGAAGCACAGGACTGGCTGGACGGAGAGACCGCCCGCCGGATTGACTGGATCAAAAAAGAAATCGGTTGGAAGGAATAGCACGGAGGCAGTATGAAATCGGAAGGTGAATCCCTGTTTTTTCAGGGAAAATTGAAACAGGCGCAGGAGGTGCTCCGGAGCGAGGCGGAAACAGCAGGGCGGTCGTGCTACCTGCTGGGCATCATTCTCCGGGAGGGCTTCGGCGCAGTAAAGGCCGATGAGGACCGGGCCGAGGCATATTTCCGGAAGGGAAAGGAGCTGGGCGATCCGCTCTGCGCGGCGGCGCTTGCACCGGCTGCATCGGGGGATGAATCCTGGGATATCCTGAACCGGTGGTTTCCCCGGGTGCTGACCGCTGCGGCGGCAGGAGATGCGGCGGCTATGGATGAGGCCGGTCTTTTCTACATTTCCGGCGGGCTGATGCTCAATTTCGAGGAAGGCATGAAATGGCTGGCCAAGGCCTCCCTTTTTGAATACTGGAAAGGGTTCCTCGACCTGGGCAAAGCCTATGAGGAGGGCCGGGCTGTTCCGGCCGATCCGGACCGGGCGTTTCTGTGCTATGAAAAAGCAGCTGCCTTCGGCATTCCCGAAGGGCAGTACCGGGTGGGAGAAGCACTGATCGGCCGTACGGACGAGGAGGACGTGAAGAAGGGACTGGCTCTGCTGGAAAAGGCTTATGCAGGGGGCAGTGCGGAAGCGGCGCTCCTTCTGGGCGCCTTCTACGGCAGTGAGGAAAGCGGCATGACCGATGAGAAAAAATCGTACTGCTGGCTGGAAAAGGCGGCGGAAATGGACAGCGCCGAGGCCTGGGCGGAGCTGGCGCTCTGCCGGGAAAACGGTCTGGGCTGCGAGGCCGATCTGCAGGAAGCGGAGAAATGCTATCTCCGTGCTGCTGAGCTGGGCAGTGAGGAAAGCCGTTTCGCTCTGGGACTTCTGTACCTGGAAGAAAAGCAGGACGAAAAGGCCTTTGCCGTGCTGAAGAAGGCCGGAGAAAACGGCCATCCCCGGGCGCTGTATGTGACGGGCATGATGTACCTCAGCGGGAAGGGAACGGAAAGAAACCGCGCAGAGGGCATTGCCTGTCTGGAGGAAGCAGCGTCTCTGGGCAATGCGGAAAGTGCGGCAGAGCTGGAAAAGCTCCGGGCCGAAGAAATGTAAGGGAAAAAATAAAAAATGGGAAAAACAGACAGCCTTCTGGCTGTCTGTTTTTTTACGGGAATCTATTCTTTTGCCACAGCAAACAAAGCGGAAATCAGACCGGTCGAAATAAGTGTTTTTTTCCGATTCATCAGAGAGCCGTTCCCTTCAGGTTCCGGATTCTCACTTCTGCAACAACGCCGATAATTTGCACCGGCAGATTTCGCACTTCATCTGTTGTAAAGAAATGCGGAGGGAATACCATCGGATTGAGTGCAATAAGCACAATCCCATTTGCTTTTTTATAAACCTGTTTCATGGCGGCTTCGCCTCCGCCTATCTGGACGATGCAAAGGTCGCCGTCGGAGCAGTTTTCCTGTACTTTTACGATGGCAATATCGCCCGGCAGGAAACGCGGTGCCATCGAATAGCCTTTGACTTTTAATGCGAAATATTCTCCTTTTTCGGCCATTTCTGCAGAGATCTCTTCATAGTCCTCGATGTCTGTGATTGCTTCAACAGGGATTCCTGCAGTGATATACCCAAGTACCGGTATTTTTGCGCCCTTAGGAGGAACCTTTTCTTTTCCCTCCTGGTCGTCAAGGCCGAGAATATAATCCGCAGATACTCCAAACAGATCGGCCAGCTTCCCCACGTATCGGTTCGGTTTATTCTTTCCGCTTTCATATTTGTTTATCGTTGTGCGGTCGATATTAATAATCTTTGCGAGTTGCTCCTGTGACAGCCCCTTTTTCGTCCGTAATTCTTTAATCCTTCTTGCTGTCTTTTCGTTCGGTACATCCATCTTCGCACCTCCTTAAGCGTTTTATACATCACGGTTATATCTATATTATATGTGATTTTTTATGGAAAAAATAAAATCCGGCAGCAGGCAGAGGGACATTTTGCGAGGGGACAGGGGCCTCCTTTCCGTCCATGAAAAAAGCCCTTCCCTTCGGGAAGAGCTCTCGGTATTTTTATTTGTCGGTTTTGTCGGGCTTTTTCGGCTCATCCTCTGCGCGGTAGGGATGGGCTTCCTCGTCCATTTCATACTGCCACATATGGGTCGGCACCATTTCGCCCTTTTCGTTCGAGGTATAGCGGACGGAGTGGGGCATATTGTGGACCGTGGAGAGGGGCTTGGTGAAGCCCTTGCCGATGACATCGGTGGTATTCATGATGAAGAGGAAGGCGTTCTGGTCGATATTTTCAATCAGGCGGCGGAGCCGGGTGATCTGGGTCAGGTCGACGATGGCAAAGACAATCCGCTTGTCCGTCCCGGAGAAGGCGCCCTGTCCGTACAGGAGGGTCGCCCCGTGGTGGATATTGCGGAGAATCGCATCGGCGATTTCCAGCGGTTTGTCGGATACGATGAAGGCCGCTTTTCTCTGGGCAAAGCCGATGACGAGACGGGAGGAAAGGTTGGCGCTGATGTACATGCCGATGAGGGTGCAGATGGCCGGCTCAAGGGAGAAAATCCACGCACTGGAGAGGACGATGACCAGATTCAGCGCAAAGACGACGTTTCCGATTTCCAGATTGTAGAATTTTTTCAGGATGGCGCCGACCACGTCCAGACCGCCGGTATTGCTGTTGTAGCGGTAAAGAATGCCCATGGAAATGCCGAGGACAACGCCGCCGGCGATGGAGGAAACCATGGGGTCCTGGACGATTTTCATTTCTGCCAGCGGAGCCGTAAGATCGATGAACAGGGAAACGAAAACCGTTCCCAGAATCGTAACGGCGGTATAGAATTTTCCGATGAATTTCAGGGCAAGGGCCAGGATCGGGATATTCAGCACCAGGTTCGTCAGACCGATGGGGATGCCGGTCAGGTAGTAAACAATCATGGCGATACCGGTCAGGCCGCCGGAGAGGAATTTGTGCGGTACATAAAAGGCATTGACGCCTACGGAATAAATGAAGGTGCCAAGGATGGTCACGGCAATGAGAAACAGGATGCGCTTCCAGAAAAGGGCGGAACGGAAGTCCGCACGGGTGATGCTGTTCATGGTATCCTCCGGAATGAGGGAAATAAAAAACAACGCTCGAAAAGGACCGCTGCAATAAAAATAAAAATATACAAAACTGTTACGGATTTCTCCGCCCTTATTATAACAAAAGGCGGACCGGCAGAGAATCCTTTTCCGGAGAGAAACCGGCTTGACCTGCGGGAAACGGCTTTTTACAATGAAGAGGATTTTTCACGGAACGGGAGACGGACAGGAGCATGAGTCCGCCGGCTTCCGGCCCGGCTGCAGGCGGCAGGGAAAAGAAATCCGGAGAAAAGAGAATCTGCGAAGGGAGAGAGGAATATGAAAGGAAAGCTTCTTGCGGCGGCGCTGCTCTGCGGACTGGCGGTCTTTCTGTCCGGCTGCGGGACAAAGACGGCATCCGGGGAGGGCAGTGCAGGGTATACCGTGACCGATGCGGCAGGCCGGGAGGTGGTGATTCCGAAGAAGCCGGAGAAAATTCTCGGGACCTCCGCTTTCATTGATACCATGCTTCTCGGTGTCGTTACGGCGGATCATCTGGCGGGAGCCTCCGCAGCGGACAGGGATCCTGCCATTTCGTATATTGCGGATGACACGAAGGATATTCCGCTCACCGTGCCTCTGATGGGAGTCCCTGCGGAGCTGATTGCGCAGGCGAAGCCCGATCTGATCATTGCCTCTACCTATACGAAGCAGGACGATCTGGCGCTGTACGAGACCATGGGGATTCCCGTGGTGGTGGTGAAGGGGCCGGTGAATCAGGAGGAGGTCAAAGAAAGCGTGCGCCTCATTGCTGCTGCCGTGGGCGAAAAGGAACGGGGTGAACGGGTGGTGTCCCGCATGGAGGAAAAGCTGGCGGAAGCGGACCGGGTGCTTTCCGGGGTGACGGGGCCGAGACCGAAGGTGTACCTCATCTCGCAGATGACCCGCTGGGGCGGTCCCGGCTCCATGTATGACGATCTGGTGACCCGGGCCCGCCTGGATAATGCAATCGGGCTGGCAGGAGCGAGAAACGGACAGGCTGTTTCTCTGGAAATGCTGTACAAGGTCGATCCGGACCTTTTCTTTGTTTCCACCGATCGGGCTTCCGATCAGACCGGAGCGGGAAAGTACCGGGATGCGTTCCTGGCCAATCCCGCAGTGGCCCGGATGCGGGCGGCGCAGCATGCGGTGCCCGTTCCGGACCGATACATTTACAGCGCGGACCAGAACAGCGTCTATTCCGTCATGGCCTTTGCCAATGCAGGCTACGGAAAGCCCCTTTTCGATCTGTCCGATGCAAAGCAGATCCGGGGATATTAGAAAGGAAAAGCAGAAAGGAAGAGCATCTGTGACGGCTCTTCCTTTTTTGATGACTGTTCGGTGCGGCCGTTGGCGGGGAATACGGATGCATTTTCGGAAGGTTTCACTGGCTGCGTGGAAGGAGGAATTTGCAAATATTAGAATAAAATAAAAGCAAAAGCGAGAAGATTCGTGTTTTTTCCAAAAGACGAAGAAATGGTCCTTTATTATATTTTGCATATTGAAAACAGGCGGAAAATAAGCAAATATTTAGAATAAAACAGGAAAATAGAAAAGCAAAATTAAAAATATATTTACAAAACATTGGCAAACAGGGGAAACCGCCGTATAATGAAAGCGGCTGCGGCGGTTCAAAAGGGAAGGGACTGCGGACCGGACAGGTCACGGGCAGCCGGAAAGCGAGGAGAATTTCCATGAAAAAATTTTTGGTGATGCTGGCAGTTTCACTGGCTGCCGGCGGTACGGCCCTGGCGGCAAATCCGTTCAGTGATGTCCCGGCAGACAGCTGGGCGCATCAGGCGGTGAGCAGTCTTTCTGCGGCGGGTGTGGTGGACGGGTATCCCGACGGAACCTTCCGGGGAGAAAAGAATGTGACCCGCTATGAAATGGCGCAGATTACGGCACGGCTCATGGCAAAACAGGACCGGCTCGATGCGGAGCAGCAGGCGGCGGTGGATAAGCTGGCTGCGGAGTATGCAGAGGAGCTGGATACCCTGGGAGTGCGGGTCGGGAAGCTGGAGCAGCAGGCCGGAAGCCTGTACTGGTCCGGGGATTCCCGTATGCGTTATAAGAGGGATACCGGAGGCAGCGGGGTGTGGGACGGCCGCATCCGCATCGCAGCGCGCGGAGAGGTGAATGAAAATACCTCCGTGACAGGCCGCTTTACCACGGGGAATGTCAATTTTAAGAAGAGCACCGGCGGAAATGTGAAAATGGACCGGATCTATGCAAAGCATGATCTCGGCGGCGTTTCTGCAGTTCTCGGCCGGTATGAGCTGGACATGGGCACCCAGGCGACATGGCTGGTGGGGAGTGCCTTTGACGGGATAGAGGGGCAGCTCCCGCTCGGAGAAAGCACTTCTCTGAAAGCGGGCTTCGGCCGTTTCCGGGATGCTGCACCGGATGATCCGAAGGGGACCTTTCCGGAGGCGGATGCGTTTTACGCACAGTTCAGGACGGATCTCCGGGCGGCCAGATTCGGCGTCGATTATTTCCGGACTTCCGGTTTCACGGAATACGGAAAGGACCGCTCTGCCAATGTCATCGGGGCGAATCTGACTGTTCCCGCAGGGAATTTCCGTGTGTTCGGCGATTACTATAAGGATACGGACGGTCCGGGAAATCCGCAGGTATGGGCAGCCGGCATCGGCTACGGTGCGGTGAACCGGAAGAAGCCGGGAAGCTTCGGCATCGATGCCGCCTATTATCATGTGGAACGGGGCCTGTATCATCAGTACATGACCGGCCTGGATATCGATGATACGCTCTTTCTGCAGGACGGCCATTTCTGGCTGGCCACCGGGGATGTGACCCTTCTGCCGAACCTGATGCTTCACGGAGAATGGGCATTTGCCTATACACCGGAAGGCGGCTCGAAGGATCTGAAGGATGCATGGGAGCTGTCCATGGTGTATAAATTCTGACAGGACGGGAATCCCGGCCCGGAAAAAGGGAAAGTACAGCGGATGCTTCTGCAGGGGCATCCGCTTTTTGCATGGGCGGAACGGGAGACCGGAGGGAATATTCGGACAGAAAAAAGCCTTTCTGCCGATATCGGAAAGAGAGGCTTTTTCTTTATTTCCCGAAAGGGGACGGGGCTGATTGACGGAGCGGGCGGATTCTGCACCGGTCCCGGATACGGGAATCAACTACAGGACTGCATAGAATACGGGGAAATTGTGCTTCGGAAGGGCAAGGGAGCTGTTCAGGCAGAGTATGACCCCGTCCTCCTCGGCAGTCAGTACGGTTTTGCTGCTGCCGAAGAAGTCGGTGGTATAGCCGATGGAGTCACCTTTCCGGACGAAATCTCCCGGACGGCAGGTGATGCGCCAGAAGCAGTCCCGGTCGGCCTCCGGGTAGATGACCCGCCGTACTTCCCGGGGCGTTTCCCTCATGGGTTCCGGAAGGAGGCAGTTTCCCTGAAGCAGGCCGGTGTGGCGGAGAAGGCGGAGCAGGTCATTTCGGAAAGCATGTATATCCCGGTCGAGGCAGAGTCCATTCCCGCCGTGCTCGATGAGGACGGACGGGATTCCTGCGGCGGCGGCGCTGTTGTAGGCGCCGTTTAAAGCATGGGAGGGGACGATGTACGGGACATCGGTGCAGAAGGCCATTTCCCGGGAGAGGCGGCTGACCTCCTCCCTGCACGCTTTCGGATAATATGTATGGGCGCAGAGGTCTTCATGGATGTCTCCGCTGTGGCAGTCTGCGTAGAAATCGGCTCTGCGGATGAAATTTTCCATGAGGAAGTATGCCAGCTTTTCCATGGGAGTTCCCTCCGGATTTCCCGGGAAAGACCGGTTCAGATTATCCTCCTGACGGGCGTTGTCTTCTGTACGGCGCTCCCAGAGGCTGTCCTGGTTGACCGCATGAATAATGATGACCTTTCCGGAGATGTTCTCCGGCCGGAGCAGAGCGGCAAGTTCCAGGGATGCGGCGATGCCCGGATATTCTCCTCCGTGAATGCCGGTGGTAATCAGGAAGACGGGCCCCGGCCCGGTACCTGTAATTTCCGTGACAGGAAAAGCGGACGGACTGTCCGGAATTTTTGCGGAATATTGTCTTTTGCAGCCTTTTCTTTTTGTCATACTTCCTCCTTGGCATGTTTAAAATCGGCAGCCTGGATTCTCTGTGAGTTTTATGACGTGATTAAAATTCGATAAAAACAAAGCAGAGAAGAGAGAGACCCTGGATTATTTAAATTATACTCAAAATAAGATTAAATCAGAAATAAATCATCTAATGATAATCGTAATTATACCAAATCTCACAAAATCCAAAAGTGAATTTTTCCCTGAATCGTACAGAAAAGCGATAATTATTAGTGATTTAACACGAAATGTTCATTTATAACCAAGAAAATATAATTTTTTTATGAAGAACAGAACTTTTCTGTGATATAATATAAAAGCCAGATTAAAGTTTAATTTGACAAAATCCGCATCTGGCGGAACGGACAGCGCGGCCGGCTGTCTGAATTATCGGTATGGCTGTACGGATTTCGTGCAGTGTTCGAAAAGGGGGAATGAATTTGAGCCTTCGCCTATTTGGCAAATATTTCATTCAGGCAGTCATCACCATTGTGGGCATCAGCTTCATCATGTTTTCCATTACCATGGTCGGTACGGAGGATCTGGCAAAGCAGCTGATTTCCGGCTCGGAAGATATTATCGTATCACAGGCGGAAATCGATGCGGTGACAAAGCAGCTGGGACTGGATCAGCCGTTTTTTGTACAATTCGGAAATTGGGTATGGAATGCGGTTCAGGGAGACCTGGGCTTTTCCTACATGGCGAAAAAGCCCGTGGCGGATAAGATTCTGGAATGCCTTCCGGCAACTTTGTCTCTCGGTGCATGCTCGCTCATTCTGATGACGGTTATGTCTGTGCCGATGGGAATTGCATCGGCTTATTACCGGAACAGGCCGATTGATTTCCTGATCCGGGGAATTACGTTTTTCGGAATTTCCATCCCGGGCTTCTGGATGGGGCTGATCCTGCTGTGGATCTTCGGTCTGAAGCTGGGGCTGTTTCCCATCGTGTCGAGCACCATTCGCTGGGATACGATTTTCCTGCCGTCTCTGACGCTGGCCATCAGTATGATGTCCAAGTATACGAGACAGGTACGCAGTGCCGTACTGGAGGAGCTCGGGCAGGATTATGTCATGGGAGCACGTGCCCGCGGCATGAGTGAGGTTCGTATCCTGTTCAGGGAAGTGCTGCCCAATGCGATGCTTCCTCTTGTTACTCTTTACGGTCTGTCAATCGGCAGTCTTTTAGGCGGCGCAGCAGTCGTGGAAATCGTCTTTGGCTGGCAGGGGCTCGGTCTCCTTGCGGTAAAGGCCATCGAATACAGAGATATCCGTCTGCTTCAGGGAATCGTCGTCTGGATTGCTGCCATGTATATGATTATCAATCTCATTGTAGATTTCTCCTATTCTTTCCTGGATCCGCGTCTCCGGAAAAAGGAGGTGCACAATGGCTGATATCGTTAAAGGACTCCGGACAAACCGGCAGTTTGCGATCCTGTCGGTTCTGGTCATGCTTCTTCTCGGCGCAGCGGTTCTGGCACCGTTCCTGACATCCTACGGGCCGACGGATACGGATATGAAGAGCGCATTCCTGGCACCGTCGGCGGAGCATTTCTTCGGTACGGACAAGCTTGGCCGGGACTGCTTTGCCCGCGTCCTTTACGGGGCAAGGGAATCGCTGATGAGTGTATTGCTTCTGGTTGCGCTGGTCTTCATTACAGGAACTGTACTGGGTATTGCTTCCGGCTATCTGGGAGGGAAAACGGATGCAGTTATTATGCGTCTCTCCGATATTTTCATCTCTTTCCCGGGGGTGCTTCTGGCGATTGCCATTGCGGGAATCATCGGCGGCAGTATGGTGAATGCCGTCATTGCACTGACCTGTGCGACCTGGCCCAAGTATGCCCGGCTGTCCCGAAGTCTTGTCCTTAAAGCAAAGCAGAATGAATATGTCGCGGCGGCCCGGGTGAACGGCGGGACTCCGCTGCATATCCTGTGTACGCATATTCTGCCGAATCTGCTGCCTCTTCTGGTGATTACCGCAGCGGCTGACCTGGGAGCGCTCATGCTGGAGCTGGCCGGCCTGTCCTTTCTGGGGTTCGGTACACAGCCGCCGGCACCGGAATGGGGAGCTATGATCAATGAGGGCCGGCAGCAGCTGCAGACCGCTCCGTGGCTCATGATTTTCCCGGGCCTGTCCGTTTTTGTCTCTGTGGTCATTTTCAACCTCTGGGGAGATGCTCTGCGCGATGTGCTGGATCCCCGGGATGATCAGAAATAAGAAAGGAAATTTTTATGAAACATATAAAAAAACTGCTGCTGGCCTCCCTTCTCCTCGGTGCGGCAGCGCTCGGATTCTCCGGATGCGGAAAAGAAGCGGCTTCCGATACTCTCCGCGTGGGTGTAACCAATTTTGCGGACAGTCTGGAGCCGACCGACAACTATTTCGGATGGGTCGTCATGCGTTACGGAATCGGGGAAAGTCTTGTCCGTTTTGATGAACAGATGCATACGCAGCCCTGCGTGGCAGACAGCTGGAAGGTTTCCGATGATAAAATGACCTGGACCTTCCACATCCGGGACGGCATTCAGTTTTCCAACGGAAACCCGGTCACGGCGGAAGCAGCCAAAGCATCTCTTGAACGGGCTTTCAAAAAGTCCGACAGGGCCAAGACGTTCTTTACGTATACCTCCATGGAGGCAGACGGACAGGATCTGATCATTCATACGGAAAAGCCGGTGCCGAATCTTCCGGGCATGCTGGCCGATCCGCTGTTTCTGATTATCGATACGTCCGTAAAGGATCGGGATTACCGCAAGGAAGGGCCGATTGCCACCGGACCGTACATGGTGAAATCCTTCTCCCGCTCGCATGCCGTGCTGGAGGCGAATCCCCATTACTGGGGCGGTGCTGTTCCCTTCCGGCATCTGGAGGTGCCTTCCATCGATGATCCGAATACAAGAGCGATGTCTCTCCAGTCCGGGGAAACTGATATCATCGTCAATGTCAGCCCGGGCGATCTGGAGCTTTTCCGGGACAATGATCAGTATGTTATTTCCGAAATTTCTTCTCTCCGCTCTGTGCTGGCCCGCCTGAACGTATCGGAAGGCCATCCTCTGCAGGATAAACGGGTCCGGGAGGCGCTGATCTCCGCCTGCGACCGGCAGACCTATGCAGATGTGCTGCTGAAGGGCACCTTCATCCCCGGCGGCCCGGCCGTACCGCCCTCCGTGGACTGCGGATTCGATCAGCTGAAGGATCCGAACGGGTACAATCCGGAAAGGGCAAAGAGGCTGCTTGATGAAGCGGGCTGGAAGGATACGGACGGAGACGGCATCCGCGATAAGGACGGAAAGCCGCTGGAGCTGAATTTCATTTATTACTCCAGCCGTTCGGAGCTGCCGACGTTTGCGGAAGCCACCCAGGCAGATGCACAGAAGGTGGGCATCCGGATTAATCTGCAGTCCGTGGATTACAATGTCCTGGACGGCATGGCCAAGCGGGGAGAATTTGATCTTATCATTTCCAATATCCTGACAGCCAATACAGGAGATCCGGAAATTTATCTGAACTGGTACTGGAAGACAAATGTCAACGGGTCCAATCCGCAGAACGGCTCCGGCTACAGCAATGCCGAATACGATGCCCTTTCCGATCAGCTGTCGGAGGAATTCGATCCGGCCAAACGCCGGGAGCTGATGATCCGCATGCAGCAGATCCTTCTGGATGATGCTGCAACGCTTATCTTCGGTTATCCGAAAACGAATATGGTCTACAGCAGCCGCATTGCCGGGGCAAAGATCCTTCCGGTTGATTATTACTGGATCACCGGAGATATCCGTCCGGCAGGGAAGTAAAGGAGATTTTTATGCTTCTCAAAATAAGAAATCTGGGAATTGCCTACGGCAGAAATCCTCCTGCCGTACGGGGTGTTTCCTTCGATCTGGAGGCGGGAGAGGTGCTGGCCATCGTCGGGGAATCCGGATCGGGAAAGACGACGGTTATCCGGTCCATCCAGAACATCCTGCCCGGGAACGGCCATATTGCGGAAGGTCAGGTGTTTTTCGAGGGGGAGGATACGCAGGAGCAGTCCCCTGCAAAGCATCGGGCACTTTCCGGGAAAGAAATTGCCATGATTTTCCAGGACAGCGGGGCTATGATGAATCCCATCCATTCCATTGGCTCCCAGTTTCGGGACTACCTCGTTCTTCATGGGATGAAAGATCCTCAGGAGGTCCGTGAACGGATGCTGTCCATGCTGAAAATGGTGCGGCTCTCCGATCCGGAACGGGTCCTGGCCGGGTACCCCTTTGAGCTTTCCGGCGGGATGCGTCAGCGTGTGGGGATTGCCATGGCCATGGCTCTTCAGCCGAAGCTCCTTCTGGCCGATGAACCGACCTCCGCCCTGGATGTGACCACACAGGCGCAGATCGTAAAGGAAATGATGAATGCTGCCCGGTCCATGAATACGGCCATCATTATTGTGACGCACAACCTGGGGGTAGCGGCTTACATGGCAGACCGCATCCTGGTCATGAAGGACGGGATGCCCATGGAATACGGGCCTGCAGAGGAAATCATCCGTCATCCCCGGACGGCATATACCCGTATGCTCATTGCATCTGTCCCCGGATCGGGAGGTGCAGCAAATTGACAGAACCTATTCTCCGTATGGAAAATATTACAAAGGTGTTCCGTGCAGACGGAGGCCGTACCGTGACGGCCTGCGATCATATCAGCCTCCATGTGAATGCAGGGGAAACGCTCGGCATCGTCGGGGAATCGGGGTCCGGAAAATCCACCCTGGCCCGCATCCTGACCCGGCTGGAGGAACCGACGGAAGGGAGGATCATTTTCTGCGGAAAAGATATCACCCATCTGACCGGAGAAGCACTCCGGCAGCACCGCCGGGACGTGCAGATGGTCTTCCAGGACCCGTCCACGGCGCTCGATCCAAAATGGCATGTGCAGGACATCATCTGCGAACCGCTGCTCAATTTCGGCCTCATCAAACGCTCAGAGGTCTCTGCCAAAGCGCGGGAATTTCTCCGCATGGTCGAGCTGCCCGAGGAATTTGCGGAACGGTATCCTCACAATATGTCCGGCGGACAGCGCCAGCGGGTGGCTATTGCCCGGGCTCTGACGCTGCATCCGAAGCTGCTCATCCTGGATGAGGCTACTTCGGCTCTGGATGTATCCGTTCAGGCGAAAATCATTGCGCTGCTGGACAGAATCCGAAAGGAAAATCACATTGCCTGTTTCTTCATCTGTCATGATCTGCTCCTGGCCGATCAGTTCTGCGACCGCATATTCGTGATGAAAAAGGGCAGGGAAGTGGAATGTGTCCGCAGTCTTGCGGAGGCAAAGTCTGACTATGCCCACCGTCTGGTGCAGTCTGTATTTCGTCTGGAGCTGGGGAAGAAGCAGGTTCTTCCGCCGGAGCTGTTTGAGGAAACGAACTGAAAGTGCATGATTGCATGAATACGGCAAAGCCCTCTCTGTTTTTGCAGAGAGGGCTTTTGTGTGTGAAAAGGAGAAAGACACGGCGCCGTTTGGTGAAAAAGGAATCGGAATTTGTCTGCACAGAGCATGACTTTATTCATCGGACGGATGAGACGGAATACGTATGAGCGGCGCGGTGAAAGTGTTTCTTCTGCCGGGTTTCTTTTTCGGGCAGAAAAAAGACGGGAATTTCTTCCCGCCTTTGATTTTTTATTTTGACCAGTCGTGGTTGTACACGTCGTAGCTTTTCTGCTGCTTCAGGTACTGAATGCTTTCCTCGATGTCGTCGAGCAGACGGGCCTTGTCCTGCGGGAGAACCGCAGCGAGGCGGATGTAGTTCGACACGTGGTTGCTCCGGAAGACGGTGCGTGCCGTTTCCGGCAGATCGATGTGCTCAATCATCAGCTTCAGCTCTTCCATGAGGCCTGCCGGAGAAAGGGGCGTAAATTCTCCCCGCTCGAACTGTTCCTTAAGCTCACTGCCCCGGTAGAGCATGAGGCAGAGGGCAGACAGGAAATCCGGCTGGATTTCGCTGATGGCTTTTGCGGTGGCCAATGCATGGCGTTCGCTGCCGGGGACGCCGGCAATGCCCAGAATGACCATGACGGAAAGCTGCATTCCCGCAGCACGGACTTTTTTGCCCACCTCAATGGACTGAGGGCCGGTTACTCCCTTGCGGATGTCCCGGAGAGTTTCCGTGTCGCCCGATTCCATGCCGTAGTAGAGAAGCGTCAGTCCCGCTTCGCGGAGGGCTTTCAGTTCTTCCGGCGTTTTGCCCAGAATATCTCTCGGAGCGGCATAGGAGGAGACCCGCTCCAGATTGGGGAAATATTTTTTCAGGGTGCGGAGGATTTTCAGAAGCCGGTCTGCGGGAAGGACAAGGGCATCTCCGTCGGCGAGGAAAACCCGGCGGATGCCTTCTCTGTCCGTTGCATAGGCCATGGCAATCTGCCGCAGGATCTGTTCATCGGAAAGCTTTTCAAAGGGGACGCCGCGGTACATGTTGCAGTAGGTGCACCGGTTGTGGGCGCAGCCTCTGGTGACGCGGAGAATAAAGCTGTCCGCTTCGCTGGGCGGACGGAAAACCGGAGTATCGTAATCATCAAAAAAGAAGCCTGCCATAGTATTTCATCCTTTCTGTAAAAAGGGAGATGTTCCCGAATGGTTCCAATATATCATATTGCCCGGGAAAACGCAATCAAATATTTAAATATAACAATATATAAAGTATAAACCGGGGAAGAAATGGTATAATGGAAACATGATTCGCCGGACGCCGCAAGGAAAGCCCGGCGAGGATGAGACGGAGGAATTTGGATGATTACAGAAAAAGCATACGGAAAAATCAATCTGACCCTGCATGTAGGGGACAAGAGGGTGGATGGATATCATGAAATCGATTCGCTGATGCATACCATCGATCTGGCAGATGACATCACACTGGAAAGGCAGGAGGGAATTTCTCTTTCCGTATCCGGGGAGAATGTGCCGGAAGGACGGGACAATCTGATGGTAAAAGCGGCGGAGGTTTTTTTCCGTATGTGCGGTCTGAAAGGCTGCGGGGCGGCCATGACGCTGCGGAAGCGCATTCCCACGGAATCCGGCCTGGGCGGCGGCTCGGCGGATGCGGCGGCTGTTCTCCGCGGACTGAACCGTCTCTATGAGACGCAGTTCTCCCTGCCTGTCCTGGCCCGGCTGGGACGCCTGGTGGGAGCGGATGTGCCGTTTCTGGTTTCCGGCGGTGCGGCCCGCTGCCGGGGCATCGGGGAAAAGCTGACGCCTTTTTCCGCCTGGGCGGGACTGCCCCTTTTGCTGGTGAAGCCTCCCGTTTCCGTGGCGACCCCGGAGGCATACCGTCTTTTTGATGCGGAAAAGGGAAAGTGTCCGCCCCGCACGGGAGATGCGCTCCGTGCACTGGAGGTGCGGGACGGAAATCTTCTGGCGGAATCCCTGTTCAATGATTTCGAGGAAAGCCTGTTCCCGTCCGTTCCTGCGCTGGGACAGGTCAAGGAGGCGCTCCGGGAGTACGGCGCCGTCAATCTGATGACCGGCAGCGGGAGTGCATTCTTTCTTCTGTTCAGAGACGGGAAGAAACGGAAGGAAACCGGAGAGCGGATTCGGGCGGAGCATCCGGAGTGGACGGTCATCGAGACGCAGACCATTGATCCGTTTCCGTCCGGCTCGTGCTGATCGGAGAAAAGAAAGAGAGTGCGGCAGCACTCTTTTTTTTATGGGAAAATCGTCGGAGCGGGATGCAGGAAGGCCTGCATTTTCTGCGGCGGGCGGAAGACAGCGCCGGTCCGGTATACGCTTTTTTCCCCGAAGACGGGCATTTTTTCCGGATAAAACCGCAGAAAATAAAACAAAACTTTGTTTTTTTAACAGAATCCATGATTGAATCAGATAGAAGAAAGCGGTTTCTTCAAGGAGAAAACATATTTCACCGGCAGTCCTGTAAGTTCTGATTTATCCGATACTTTCGGACTTTTTGCGAATTATTACCAGGTACTAATCCCTGTTGACAGAATATCGGGAGCAATGATAAAATGTGATTGTTTTATAAAGAAAATAAATTAATCAACACACATACAAATGTTTAATTTGTATAGCGCGGCTTTGTCCGCAGGGAGAACAAATGATGAAAAACAAAAAGCTGAAAGCTCTGGCGGCTGCCTTTTTCACGGCGGCGGCTTTTTCTGTGTCTGCGGCAAATCCGTTTGCGGATGTGGAGGAATCGTCATGGGGCTATCAGGCTGTATGCCGCCTGTCCGAGGAGGGCGTGGTGGCCGGATATCCGGACGGAACCTTCCGGGGCGACAAGAATGTGACCCGGTATGAAATGGCGGAAATCGTCGGAAAGCTTCTGGCAGCCCGGGAAAGACTCACCGCGGAGCAGCAGGAGACCGTGGACCGTCTGGCGAAGGAATATGCGGCAGAGCTGCAGAATCTGGGCGTGCGTGTGTCCGAGCTGGAAAAGAAGAAAGGAAATATCAATTTCCTGACGGAAATCCGCGTGCAGGGCATCGACCGGTATGACAATGTATATACCGGAGACAAGCACTACGAGCTGGGCACCCGGATCCGTCTGAATTCCTTCGGACAGGTAAACGACCGGACCACCGTATACGGCCAGCTGGAAACGATGATCGACATGAACGGCAGGGGCGTATATCAGCAGAATGCATACCGCTACAACAATATGAAGGAGCATGATGAGGGGGACGGCACGCTGAAAAACGGCTACGGCGACGGAGAATTCCATCTGAACCGGCTGTGGGTGGCCCACCATTTCGGGCCTAAGCAGGAGCTGTCGGAGGAGCATCCCTTCGGTCCGTCGAAAAACCTGCTCCTTGTGGGACAGTTCCCGGTCAAGATGGGCGTCACCGGCTATACCTATAACGGAGAATTCAAGGGCGTGAGCCTGATTGTCGGGGATTACCTCAAGGGCGGCCGTTTCACCATCGCCCACGGCCGGGCCACGGATATCAACTACAATTACACCGGACCGATGATGCGCGGCATGGGACTGAAGGCCGACGAAATTGGAGAAATGATAAAAAATAAGTTCGGGAGCATTCCACCTGAGGTTACGGCTTTGCTTAAAGATATGAAGAACCCGGACAAGGCATATGCAGCGGCTGAATCCTTTAAGCAGATTGCAGGAAGTATGCCGGGAATGGAGGATTTAGTCAGCAATCTGGAAAATGTGGCCGGCGGCAGTTCCGATTATGCCTTCACCTACTACCCCATGGGAGACGATGTGAAGATGGGGTGGAATGAGGATGAGGACATCCCTGTTACCTATGCATCCTACATCTACAAGGTGCCCGGGGAATGGGAATTCCATGTATACGGCATGAAAGCGGAAGGTCCGCTGGCCAATGTGTGCCAGGCCTACGGCTTTGCCGGGGAATACTATGTGACCCCCATGTGGAGAGTTCACGGGGAATATGTAAAGAACGTGGAAAAGCTTCCCCTGAATCAGGAACGGCCCTACGGCTTCAACTACGGTGTGGCTTACGGCACGGCCGATGTGAGAAAGGCGAAGTCCTTCTCCCTCGGCGTGGATTATATTTACAGCCAGGCAGGAACCTACTTCGGCGGTTCCTCCTCGGATATTGCCGACCAGTACATGGGTCATGTATACGGCTCCTGGAGAGGCCGTCACAATGTACCGGCCTATATCGCAGATAAGATGGATGTGGTCCTGAACGGCACCGATTCTCCCGATGCCAATTACGGCGGGGCGAAGTTCTTCCTGGCGAAGGCATCCTATGTTCCCATGAAGGGCCTCATCATCGATGCGGAATACGGCTTCGGCGCCAAGGATATGGGCGGACGGAAGATGGATGATATGTTCATGCTCCGCATTACCGGCTACGTCATGTAAGCTTCGGAAAGAGAAAAAGAAATACGGGAAATTTCCTCAGCCGGCTCAGCCGGCTTTTTCTCTGCCCGTCAGAAAACGCTCTCCCGGAAGACAAATCACTGTCCCCGGGGGAGCGTTTTGCAGTTCTTTTCTTATTATGCAGGCGGAGCCGTATTCTCTCCGGTCAGATTTTTTCCGGACACTGCGAAGCCAGGATGCGGCCCAGAATGAGGCCGATCAGGCAGAAGGGCAGCCATGCCAGTCCGTGGGAGGCAAGGGGCAGGCCTGCCATAAAGGCATCGATGCCGCCGAGAGAAAAGCCTGCCGCATGGATGCCGTCATAGAGGGCGGGCACCAGCGTGAAGAGGATGGAGGTACGGTATACGATGCGGTAGCCGCCGAAGAGACCGTTCGAGAAGGTCAGAATGACCAGCGCAATGGTGAGCGGGTACAGGAACATCAGCACCGGAATGGCACCCTTGATGATGGTGGTAAGGCCGAAGAGGGCGATGCAGAAGGAAACCGCGGAGAAAATCGTAACCCACAGCTTGTACGATTCCCCCTTCGAGAGGAGACGGTTGAAGTATTCCGCACAGGCGGTAATCAGACCTACGGAGGTGGTCAGGCAGGCGAGGAATACGATAAAGCCCATCATAATCCGGCCGAAGCTGGCGAAGTAGTAGCTGGAAACACCGACCAGGATGACAGCGCCGTTTTCCTTCATGCCCAGAGCGGAAACGGAGGAGGCCCCGATGAGGCAGAGGAATACGTAAATCACGGCGAGGCAGAGGCCGGCAATCAGACCGGATTTCAGGGTGTAGAAGGCAATGTCCTTATTGTCCTCGATACCGAAAAGCCGGAGGGAATTGATGACAACGATGCCGAATACGAAGGAAGCAAGAGCGTCCATGGTATTGTAGCCGTCAAGGAAGCCCTGCGTGAGCGCCTTGATCGGTTCGCCGTAGGCTTTCTGCGCCGGCTGCCATGCGCCCATGGGGTCAAAGATATAAGCCAGGAAAAGCACAGCCAGGAAGAAAAGCAGAATAGGGGTGATGAGTTTTCCGATACGGCCGACGAGCTTGCTCGGGCTGACGGAAAGCCACCACGACAGGAGGAAGTAGAGGAAAGCGAAGATATACAGCGCAGAGGACTTCATGCTTTCTCCCAGGAAAGGAGCGACGGACATTTCAAAGGAAGTGGTCGCCGTACGGGGAATGGCAAAGGCCGGTCCGATGGTGATGTAGAGGGCTACGGAAAAGAAAACCGCATAGAATTTGCAGATGCGGGAGGCGAGAGCCTGCAGATCCGAGCCGGAATAGCCGATGGCCGCTACACCGAGGATGGGAAGTCCCACGCCGGTCAGGCAGAAGCCGATGGTGGCCCAGACTGTATTGATGCCGGAGTTCTGGCCCATAAAGACCGGGAAAATCAGATTGCCTGCGCCGAAAAACATGGCGAAGAGCATCAATCCGATGGCGATGTACACATTCTTGGTTAGTTTCATGTTACACTCCTTTCCGAAGACATTGCTTCCTGTCCGGAGGGCTCAGGTAACAAAAAAGCCCGCCGGAAAAAATTCCGACAGGGCACATATTCTGTGAGGTACCACCTTGCCTGAGTACTCGATTATCCGATAACGGGGGACCGCTGCTCCTGACCGTACAGGTACGGCTTGAGAGACAGGACTCCCGGGCGACCCGGCAGCTCCGAATCCGGCGGTTTTCACCATCCACCGCTTCTCTGGGGATCTTCTTCTGCCTGCTCCCGTTCCTTGTCTGTATGATTAATTGGCATTCTATCATAGAAAAAAGTACATGTCAACAGGGGAATTTCATGCGGCGGGACGGACAGCCGGAAAAGGGGGAAAGGGGTTCGGCTGTCTGCCGCCGGATGAATCAAAAAGCAGACCGGGGGAAAACGACGCATGATTCGGGGATAGGGAAGCGTCTTCGGTCTGCCTTTTGCTGTATTTCTACAGCAGCCGCTGTTACAGAGGAAAGGAACCATTCAAAATACGGATGGTTTTCCGGCTGCTGATAGA
>ULUY01082538.1_pt1 | contig 28598 bp, 25 predicted proteins | sample 1959031 | NCBI WGS metagenome assembly ULUY01 (sample SAMEA4835774, study PRJEB28245) | human gut metagenome | biome: gut microbiome; material: fecal sample | place: Denmark | collected 2008
TCTTTTTATGGCAATGGGGCGTTAATTGTGCGGTGTTGCCTCATACTGCAAAGCCATTAAATATTACGTTCATCATTGTGTCTATGCTTTTCACACTTTCAGATTTTTGAATACTACACATCTGTAGTGTTTTTATTATACTACTGATATGTAGTTTTGCCAACACTACAAATGTGTAGTATGATAAAATTTAGTAAATTGAAACAAAAAAGAGGGTTGAAATTATGAAAAAATACTATGAAAGAATGAAAGATTTAAGAGAAGATAATGATTTAAGACAATCAGACATGGCTAAAATACTTGGATTAACAAATCAACAAGCCTATCAAAGATACGAGTCAGGAAAAGTTTTGATTTCTCTTCCTCTTCTAATCAAAATAGCCCAATATTTTGATGTATCGTTAGACTATTTAACAGGTCTTACTAATGATAAGAGAAAGTACTGGTAACTTTTTTGAAAATTAACTTTCAAAAACTTGACATTGACAATTGGGTGTGATATAATATACCCATAAAAAATATGTCAAATTTGAAAGGAAAATAGCGATGAAGAAAAAGGAACATTTCACACCGGACTATACAAAGCATTACGTTTTGCAGGAGATCGGAATGATCAAGGGTTACAAGCTTGTGAACGAGACCACCGAGACCGAAGGTCTGATAATGAACCAGATCCACATTGAAATCAACCTTGCAAGTGATACCGGACATACTTTTTATGAGGATATAAAAGACAAATTTACTCCAGAAGCTTTAAGCAGTAAATACATAACGAATTCTAACTATCTCTACTCCGAAGCTGAAAACGGAAATCTTAAAACCATTGAGATCAGAATAATGACAAACAGGCATGACCATATAGACATGAAAGCCAAGAAAAAACTTCTTTACAAGATAAACAAGTACACTTGACATAATCCCGGAACTGTGATAGAATATAATCACCATTTCAAGAAAGGAAGTTTTTCTATGCTGACATCTGAAGATATCAAGCTGCTGTCACAGCTCATGGACGAGAAATTAAAGCCTATCAATGAACGGCTTGACACTATCGAGGAAAACACAGAGATCACCCGAGTTGCTACAAATGAAGTAATCAAATGGATTGATAAATATTTCCGTGAAGATTATCCTTTCCCGGCTGATGATAAACAGGCTATATAAGAAGTACCCCGATTATTCGGGGTATTCTTATTATTTGTTATTTTGAAAGTTAACTTTCAAAATATATGTTATATACTGGAATATTACCATTTTAGAGGTGCAGATTGTAACAATATTCCAACAGACATTAAAACAGCCCCCTGAGCCATTTCAGAGGGCGTATTGTGTAATGGTAGCCCCCGTATTCCCCCGTATTACATGCGGGGGGCTTTTTTGTTTATGGCGCTTTTTTCGCCGATTTATGACACGGCGCGACCGCCCCAGCGCTGACGCGCAAAGGGGCGGTCGGGAAGAGTTGTCATTGTCAGGTCTGGGCTTGCGCTGTCCGTTGGTCACTGATCAGATCGGCGGAATGCTTCGCAGCGCCCTACTTATGTCATGAACTCAAACCTAACATAAGTAGGGCGCTGGGAACGCTTGATCTGATTTATAGGCGCTTTGATTTACGAGATCCGGGCTTATCGTCTTGTGTGGTTGTGATTTATGTCTGGGTCGAGGGCTTCGCGCCTTGCCATTGTTTAAAACGGCGCAAGGTGTCGCCTGCGGGCGACGTTTTATTTTTGGTCACCTTTATAGGTTCCTGCTCTTCTTTATCGCCCCTGGTAAAAAGGGATGGTAGGACTTTTTACCAGGGGTGATAAAGAAAGGAGAGCAGGAAGGTCAAACGGCGACCAAAAATAAAAAGTTTTTCTAGTTGGTAGGATCGCAGGGATGATAAAATCCGAACTGGATAAAGACGGACACCGGACGCCCGGTTTAATTTGACCCGATGGAGCGCATGAACTCCAGAGGGCACACCAAAGGGAACGCCAATAACGGATAGCCCGAAATCAGACCGCAAGGAGATTGGAAACATGGATATGCCTAAGAACAATTTAACCGTAAGAGATTACATCATTATTCTGCAAGCACTCGAAGGTGTAAATTAAAACTCGTTGATGAAGTCCCAATTTTGGACGAAGATCAAATCCCCCGGCATACTACTGAAATTAAGAAGATCGAAGAGCTGATTGAAAAAATTAAGAACGTAACCACATAAGAAAAGCCGTCAACGTTGGTCTAGAACGCTAACGGCAACCACCGAGGGGAACAGATAAAGCCTTGCGGGTCTGTTCCTCTTTACTGGTGATTATACCACAACCGCAAGAATTTGTCAAGACCCCGCCCAGAGCGAGGACGGAAAGGAACTAACATGAGAACTAGATTTACTCCTCGTATATGCGAAACTTTTAAACTTAAGAACTCCACTGCGGAATACATCTGCCTGAAGGTATTCGGCGAGTATAAAGCAGCCCTCAAAAATAAAAAACCGGATGGACTCTTGTTGCTAATGGTCTCGGACGCTATCCGGACGGCTCGATTGACTGGGATTTCTCCACAGAAGGACATTTTGAAAAGGAGTGATCACATGCCTAGAATCAGATCTATCACTACTATCGCCGAACTCTCGGCGGGAATGATGGCAGCGTTTAACGCCATCAACGAACACTACTATAACGGCGAACTTGAAAAGCCCGTTATCACCTTTAAGGAAGGCAAGAAGAAAAAGGCTTACGGCTGGATCAAAACCCGCTAACAGTGGGTACAGGGTAAAAACGAACGCTCCCTGCCAAGTCTGCGCTGCGTTTTCTTATCGCCGACAAGATCGGGAGCGAATCCGGTTCCGGCTCGGTTAGCCAAGATCTCCTCATCTGATATGTATTCCTTATCAAGCATGGAATCAACCATCTCAATAGTATCATACTTACTCCGCAGCTCGTCAGTCTGAACATAGCTGTAATACATGAGCTGCCGTAATGGCAGCAGCGGATTATTGAACCATTTATCGTATTCCTGCGCGTCATATTCGGCGCATGTAGTATAACGTGCGAACGGATCCGCAAAATAGCTGTGACAAACCGTAAGAGTATCAGCGATATCCCGAAGCTGCTTATCAAGGAGATTCCACCTCTGGACGGTACCAAGCAGAATGATCCTCCGGTGACGGCACTGCAAAATAAGCTGATAAACTGGTTTAGGAACAGATTTTTTACTGCTTGCAAAGTCCCGGCTATTGAAGATACTGCCGATCTCGTCGATCAGGACTATAGATTTATCCGGAAGCTCAAGGATCTGCGAGCTGTTCACGAGCTTAATTATTTTAGTATCCTCCGGGAACCCATACAGAGTAAGATTAGTAAGGACGGTAACGCCCTTGTGGGTCTTACAGATATTATAAGCACGTCTGACCGCGGAGATCGTCTTACCTCCGCCGAACTTACCAATGAACAAATGAAGCCCCCAGTAATTAAACCTCGTCCAGCCTTTTTCCTTGACATACTTGCCGAAATCCTTGAAAATGTAATACCAGAACACAGGAGCAGCGCGCAAGGCTGCAAATATCGCACGTAACATGATGATTTAAGTTTAACAGTTAATAAAACACCCAATAACACAGATTTCCTGTATTTTGTTAAACTTGCTACTTGCATTATAATGATGTTTGTGATATAATTAAAAAGTATGTGAGTCAAGATATCGTTTCACTGGATTGTAATCTTGCATATAATAAAAAGAAAACCATTTCTTTTGTGTCTGGTATCCAAAATGTAGATGGACAGGTTGAAAGTTTTTGTTTATAAAATTGGATTAAACCTATTGACACAATATGTTTTGTATGTTATAATCTATGCATACCGAGAACAAGTCAGTTTATCGTATCTGACCTTTCCGTGGCATACAAGACAATTAATATATACGGAGTGATGTTGTGGACTGGTCATTTATTCAGAAATTTACACCGATGTACGTTGAAGCCGCATGGCTGACGTTAGTTATCGGAGTTCTTGGTATAGTGCTTTCGATTGCAATTGGACTGATATGCGCTTGGGTTAAATACTACAAAGTGCCTGTCGCAAGGCAGATCGTTGCTGTTTATATTGAGCTCTCCCGAAACACACCCCTAATCGTGCAGTTGTTTTTCCTTTATTTCGGTCTCCCGAAAGCGGGTATACTTCTGTCAAGCGAAGCATGCGGTGTTATCGGTCTGGCTTTCTTGGGCGGAAGCTACATGGCAGAAAGCTTCCTAAGCGGTCTCAAGTCAGTTAACGATGTTCAGCTTGAAAGCGCCGAAAGCCTGGGACTTCACAGATGGCAGATCATGCGGTACATAGTTCTTCCGCAGGCTGCTTCAGTCTCTATCCCCGCTCTGGCGGCAAATGTTATCTTCCTTCTCAAGGAAACCAGCGTTTTCAGCGCGGTTTCTCTTGCAGACCTTATGTATGTTGCAAAGGACCTTATCGGAATGTACTACAACACAGGAGAAGCGCTGACGATGCTCGTTGCCGCTTACCTTGTAATAATCCTCCCGATATCCATTGTTTTCAGCATTTTAGAGAGGAGGGTTCGCCGTGCAGGGAATTGAAGTCCTTTTCATGGGCAATAATATGCTGCGCCTGTGGGGTGGTCTCTGGGTAACTCTGAGACTTTCGCTCATCTCTATAGCTTTATCCCTTGTTATCGGAGTTTTTGTCGGAGCGCTGATGCTTGTCAAGAATCCGGTAGTTAAGGTAATATGCCGCGTATATATAGAGATCGTCAGGATCATGCCCCAGCTCGTCTGGCTGTTCATTATATTCTTCGGAATAACGAAGTTGACCAAAATAAACCTGAGCGGCGATACTGCGGCAGTCATTATGCTTACTATATGGGGAGCTTCCGAGGTAGGTGACCTTGTTCGCTCAGCATTTCAGTCTATCCCCTCTCATCAGTTTGAATCCGGGCTGTCGCTCGGACTCAGCAGACCTCAGCTTTATTTCTACGTCATATTTCCGCAGGCTCTCAGAGGTTTGGTTCCCGACATTATAAATCTTTCAACCCGTATGATCAAGACCACCGCGCTGGTTTCGCTCATCGGCGTTACGGAAGTGCTGAAAGTCGGAAAGCAGATCATTGACGCCAACCGTTTCGAATTCCCGAATGCGGCTTTGTGGGTTTACGCAGCAATATTCCTGATGTATTTTATAATTTGTTTTCCGCTTTCATTGCTATCAAGAAAGCTGACAAAAAGGAGGGGTGAATAACATGGCTGAACACATTATTGACATAGATCATATCACAAAACGATTCGGCGACAACACGATCATCAATGATCTTTCGCTCAGCGTTGAACAGGGAGAAGTGCTTGTTCTGGTTGGTCCTTCCGGCTGCGGAAAAAGTACCCTGCTCCGCTGTATAAATGGTCTGGAACCTATCCAGGGTGGCTCGATCAAACTCCACGGCGAACCGGTGGAACACGGCAAGCCAAGCCTTTACAAAGTGCGCCAGAAGATCGGAATGGTATTCCAGAGCTACGACCTTTTCCCTCATATGACCGTGATGAAGAATATAACGCTTGCTCCGCTCAAGGTGCAGAACCGAAGCAGGGACGAAGTGACCGAAAAGGCTATGGCGCTGCTGAAGCGCGTTGGCCTTGACGGCAAAGCTGACTCCTATCCTTCGGAGCTTTCCGGCGGACAGAAACAGCGCGTCGCGATCGTGAGAAGCCTCATCATGAATCCGGATATAATGCTGCTTGATGAGATCACAGCCGCTCTTGACCCGGAAATGGTGCACGAGGTTCTTAACGTCGTTCTCGACCTCGCAAAGGGCAGCGAGACGAACTCCGGCGGAACTACCATGATGATAGTAACGCACGAGATGGCGTTTGCCGAGGCAGTCGCAGACCGCGTGGTATTCCTGGACGGCGGTGTTATCGTTGAGGAGGATACTCCGCAGGAGTTCTTCCATCACCCTAAAACTGAGAGAGCGCAGCGATTCCTACAGACGTTCACCTATTCAAGATAATGTGTAATCCAGTTTGCGCAGTTTTTTAAATAGGTAAACATATAAAACATAACAAAAGGAACAATTGGAGGACTAAGCTATGAACACATTCAAGAAAATAGCATCTGTATTTGCTGCGGCAGCTATGGCGCTGTCCCTTGCAGCATGCTCTAACAGCAGCGGATCTTCTGCCGCTTCCGACAGCACCGGTGACTCTTCTGCTGCCAGCGGATCTTACAGAACTGTTGATCAGATCAAGGAGAGCGGCGAGATCACTATCGGCGTTTTCTCTGATAAGAACCCATTTGGCTACGTTGACAACGACGGCAAATTCCAGGGCTACGATGTTTATTTTGCAGAGCGTATCGCAAAGGATCTCGGCGTTGAGCTGAAGCTCGTTCCCGTTGAGGCTGCAAGCCGTGTAGAGTTCCTCGAGACTGCAAAGGTTGATATAATCCTCGCAAACTTCACCGTTACCGATGAGCGCAAGGAAAAGGTCGACTTCGCACTCCCCTATATGAAAGTCGCTCTTGGCGTTGTTTCCCCTGATTCCGCTATAATCACCGACGCTGAGCAGCTTAACGGCAAGACTCTTATCGTAGTAAAGGGAACAACCGCTGAAAGCTACTTCACCGAGAATTATCCTGATGTGAAGCTCCAGAAGTACGACGAGTACAACGAGGCATACTCTGCTCTTCAGGACGGCCGCGGCGACGCATTCTCCACTGATAATACCGAGGTTCTCGCATGGTCAATGAACAACCCTGGCTTCACAGTAGGCGTTGAGTCCCTGGGCAGCACCGACGCTATCGCTCCAGCTGTAACTAAGGGCAATGAGACCCTTCTGAACTGGATCAATGACGAGATCACCGCTCTTGCAGACGAGCAGTTCTTCCACGCTGACTACGATGCGACTCTCGCTTCCGTTTACGGCGACAATGTTGATAAGGACAGCCTTGTCGTTGAAGGCGGCGTAATGTAATTACTAACTGAATAGGTTCTTGGAACTCCGCTGGGTGTAATGCTCGGCGGAGTTTTTTATCTATAGTATATTATTAAACGCTATTTTATTATTTACGGTTGACTTTATAACTCATTTGATGTATAATAATACTAGGTTTGATTTGGGAGGTATGATATGAAAGTAAAATGCGATTATTGCGGCAGTTTTATTGAAGATACAGACGAGACCTGTCCCAACTGCGGAGCTGTAAACTCACATCTGATGAGGAGCGCTGACGGAGTTCCCAAAACCATCGAGGAACTAAAAGCATTTGCAAAGGCGAAAAATCTCCCGCTTGAGGAAATGCGCTTCTTTATTGGAATCGACTACAAAGAGCCGAAAGCGTTTGGCATATACGAGGATTCTGACGGTAACTTCATTGTATATAAAAATAAAGGCGACGGTACCCGTGCAGAGCGTTATCGAGGCAAAGACGAAGCCTACGCGGTAAATGAGATCTACCAGAAGATGAAAACGGAGGTTCAGATACGCCGGGAAAAAAACGGCGCTTCCAGAACGGCTGCGAGTAAAAAGGAAGAAACCGAATACGGGGCGTTTCTCTATTATCTGAAGAAGTTACTAAAGCCGCTTATTCCCGCTATCATCTTAGTTGTTGTTGGCGTCATATGCTTATGTATATCGAACAAAATGCCGGACAAGGGCTACTATAATTATAATGGCTCTTATTATTACTGCCTGGGTTCTGACTGGTACAGATATGGCGACGGCTACTGGTACAGCACGTCTGTTGACGATGAGCTGTCAAGAAACTACAGCAGCTACTATGATGGAACGGAATACGAAAACGGCTACGGTTACACTGATTTTGAGGACACCGATTATTACTCAAGCTACTTGGAAAGCAGCTCCAGTTACAATGATGACTGGGACGGTGACAACGGCGGCGACTGGGATTACGGCGGAAACTGGGACGCCGGTGATACCAACTGGGACACCGACTGGTAATTAACAAAATATTGGTGGGTTGGGATTCTCAGCCCACTTGTACATTTTTATCTTCCCATTTGGAAATACTATTCTAAACTATCATTTCACTCAAGTTTCAGGAATTATTTCTGAAATTCTATTGACAAATCGGACATAATGTGATATAATCCTAGTAGTTCGATAGGATATGTAAGATAACACTACCTGAACAAGAAATTAAAAGAAAGAATGGTGATTCCATGACTACAATATACGCTGATAACGCCGCAACAACAAAGCTCAGCAAAACGGCGCTTGAAGCGATGATGCCGTATCTTACTGACAATTACGGTAACCCGTCTTCCCTGCACACAGTCGGACAGAATGCCGCCGAGGCTCTTTTTAAGGCTCGCAAGACCGTTGCCGACTGCATAGGCGCTGATCCTAAGGAGATCATCTTCACTGGAGGAGGAAGCGAGGCTGACAATCAGGCTCTGCTGACCGCCGCTGAAATCGGCGCACGTAAGGGAAAGAAGCATATTATTTCCGATGTTATCGAGCATCACGCAATTCTTCACTCCCTGAAAAGACTTGAGAAGATGGGCTACGAGGTAACTCTGCTTCCGGTAGACGGCGAAGGCCGTGTAGACCCTGAATTAGTGAGAAAGGCTATCCGCCCTGATACAGCGCTTGTTTCAATTATGATGGCAAATAACGAGATAGGCACCATTGAACCTGTTAAGGAGATCGCCGCTATCTGCAGGGAAAACGATGTTCTGTTCCACACAGACGCGGTTCAGGCTGTCGGTCATATTCCGGTAAACGTGAAGGACATCGGCTGCGATATGCTGTCACTTGCGGGACATAAATTCCACGGTCCCAAGGGCGTCGGAGTTCTGTATGCGCGTAAGGGTCTGCTGGTTTCATCGCTCATTGAGGGCGGCGCTCAGGAGCGCGGCAAGCGTGCGGGTACTGAGAATATCGCAGGTATCGTAGGTCTTTCAGTTGCATTAAAGGAAGCTACTGACAACCTGGAAACGAACATGGCAAAGATCTCAAAGCTCCGCGACAGGCTCATCGAGGGACTTTCTACAATTTCTCACTCTATTCTCAACGGCTCGCGCAATGAGAGGCTTCCCGGCAATGTAAACATGTGCTTCGAGGGTATCGAGGGCGAATCCCTGCTGCTTCTGCTAGACCAGAAGGGTATCTGCGCTTCGTCAGGTTCAGCATGCACTTCCGGTTCGCTGGATCCCAGCCATGTACTGCTGGCAATCGGACGTATCCACGACGTAGCTCACGGTTCGCTCAGACTCTCGCTTTGCGAATATAATACAGAAGAAGAAATCGAAACAATAATCAAGGCTGTACCAGAGGTAGTTGACTATCTCAGACGTATCTCACCGGTATGGCAGGATCTACAGGAGGGCAAGAGAACTTATGTTATACAGTGAAAAGGTAATGGATCACTTCACACACCCGCGCAATGTCGGCACGATTGAAAACGCTGACGGCGTAGGCGAAGTCGGAAATGCAAAGTGCGGCGACATCATGAAGATCTTCCTGAAGATCAGCAAAGATGGGATCATCGACGATGTAAAGTTCAGCACTTTCGGCTGCGGTTCTGCGATTGCAAGCAGCTCAATGGCTACCGAGATGATAAAGGGCAAGCCGGTTTCTGAAGCTTTGGAGCTTACAAACAAGGCAGTTGTTGAGGCTCTTGACGGGCTTCCTGCACATAAGATCCACTGCTCGGTGCTGGCTGAGGAGGCAGTAAAAGCCGCTGTCAAGGACTATTACGATAAGAATGGAATTTCTTATGATCCTGAGCTGTTCAAGGAGAAGCACGACTGCGAGCACTGCGGCGAGTAATCTCAATATATTGGACCCCTTCAATCCGAAGGGGTCTTTCGCATATTTTGCACAGATTGTGATTTTATAGACGGATGTAGTTGACATTCTTGCTCATATGTTGTATAATTACTCAGAAAGAAGGTATTCAATGGAACTCTTTATTACAATTATAGTAACGTTTTTTGCAGGAATGGGTGCCGGGCTTGGCACGGGTTTCGCGGGAATGAGTGCCGCAGCCGTTATTACGCCTATGCTGACGACATTCCTTGGAATCGACCCGTACGTTGCAGTCGGTATCGCGCTTGCTTCTGATGTTCTTGCCAGCGCAGTTTCAGCATACACCTATGGGAAAAACAAAAATCTTGACATAAAGAACGGCATCGTGATGATGGTTGCCGTTCTTGTATTCACAGTTGTTGGCAGCTGGGTTTCAAGTCTGCTTCCTGCTGCGACTATGGGCGGATTTTCGGTTTTCATGACGTTCATACTTGGTATCAAGTTCATTGTAAAACCTGTCATGACCACCAAAGACGACATGAAGGCTGTTTCTCCAAAGAAACGGCTGATTCAGTCGATCGCTGCAGGGGTTGTGATCGGATTTATCTGCGGATTTATCGGCGCCGGCGGTGGTATGATGATGCTTCTTATCCTGACTTCCCTGCTTGGCTATGAACTGAAAACCGCAGTCGGCACCAGCGTTTTCATCATGACTTTCACCGCGCTGACCGGTTCGATCTCGCACTTTGCAATGGGCGGCATGCCGGATATCCTGGTAATGATTCTGTGTATCGTGTTTACCCTAATCTGGGCGAGGATCGCGGCAGTGTTTGCGAACAAGGCTTCTCCCAAAACGCTCAACCGAGCTACTGGTATCGTTCTAGTAGTGCTCGGTGTTGTGGTTATGGGATTTCAGCTCTTTACTAAAATCACCGCATGAATTTACCCGGAACAGTGAACTGCTGTTCCGGGTTGTTTTATTTTAGTGTGAGTTCTGACAATACCGCATAATGAAACATCAAATTCTGGTAGGTATTTCTCAAGCATTTTCAAATGCTCGCGCTCCCAGGATCTGATTTCGTCGGTGGTAAGCGAAGCTCCTATTCCGCGGCAGGATCTCATTCTTCCATGCCAGGCTTCCCAGGCGAAATGAACTTTAAGGCGGTTTTCCTTGTGGAGTGCGCCTTGATTTATTTCACCGGAGGGTGTTCCCTGATGTACTCCTCAAGCATGTTCGCTGAATATCGGCAAAGCTCCGGACAGGGACGCTTCTTGTAATACTCGTCCGTTCTTGCTTCCGGTATTGGCGAGCCTTCCGGTCTGGAAAGCCCGAGCAGCTCCTTGCAGATAATGCTGCCGTTGTCCCTGCGGAACTGAGCCGCAAGCTCCTGTATACGGGAATAGAGTTCAGTCTTTGCCTGGACATTTTTCGGGTCGGAGTAGCCGTAGAGCGCATTCACGACGATAACGGCGCCCGAGAAAGTTCCGCATACCTCCCGGAGCCTTCCCATGCCTCCGCCAAACCCAGACGCAAACCTGACAGCTGTGTCAAAGTCCACACCGATAACATCAGCGAAGGCTCCGACCACAGCCTGGGTACAATTATACCCGCTCAAAAATAACTCATATGCCTTGTCGCCGCGTACGCTCATTTGCAGAACTCCTCCGCTGCGTCAGCAATAGGCTCGGCCTCGGGGCATGTGAAGCCTTCGATCGTTCCGTTATCGACTCTTCCTGCAAGCTCGGGGTTGATCGGGAGTTTTGCAAGAACCTTCAGACCAAACTTCTGCGCTGTTTCATCAATGTGGCTCAGACCGAATACATTCATGTGTTTTCCGCAGTCAGGGCAGACGGCGTAGCTCATATTCTCAACCAGTCCGATTATCGGCACGTTCATCATTTCCGCCATCTTGACAGCCTTGCCGACTATCATGGAGACAAGCTCCTGCGGAGATGTTACGACAATAATGCCGTCCAGCGGAATGGACTGAAAAACGGTCAGCGGAACATCGCCGGTTCCAGGTGGCATATCTACAAACATGTAGTCAACGTCACCCCAGGCAACGTCTGTCCAGAACTGCTTTGCAGTTCCTGCGATGATCGGACCGCGCCAGATCACCGGGTCGGTCTCATCAGGCAGAAGGAGATTTACCGATATCACCTTTATTCCGGTTTCAGTCGTTACCGGGAAGATCTCGGTTTCGTTTCCCTGAGCCTTTTCGTGAAGCCCGAACGCCTGCGGGATAGACGGACCGGTTATATCCGCGTCAAGAACTGCGGAGCGGTATCCCCGGCGATTCATGAGAACTGCGGACATGGAAGTGACCATTGATTTGCCGACGCCGCCCTTGCCGCTGACTACGCCTATAACTTTTTTGATGTGACTGTCCTTGTGCGGCTGAGCTACAAGGCTTTCCTGCTTTCTTTCAGAGCAGTTTGCGGAACAGCTTCCGCAGTCGTGAGTACATTCGCTCATTTATAACACCTTATTTCTTTAGTTTATCGGGAAGTTCACTGCATACATGGTCATCAGACGAACAGAGCACAGCAGTCTGTCGGACAGGGTTGCGTAGTCCTTCTCCTTGTGCTGCTCGCGGGCTGCGACTACGGGTTCGTCATTCCAGCTTCCCATTGCGCCGAATACGTCGGCAACATCTGCCGCGAGGTAGTATTTCATCATGTCCTCGGGGATTGCAGGAATGGCTGCGCCCTTCTTCATCTGCGGAACTTCTTCGCCGCTCAGGATATCAGCCGCCTTCTTGAATGTCTTAACAAACTGCTCCTGGCCAAGCTGCTGCGCAAGCTCGCCTATGTCGCTGAGCGTTGCAAGAGTCAGCGACTTCTCATTGCGGAAGTCGGGGTCGGTAGCTGGTGCGTTCTCAGCGACAGCTTCGGTGTATTCGACGCTCCAGAGGCGCGCGTCGTCGTTGAAGCTCCAGTGCGGAACAAAGCGGGTAACGACATTATCATTGTAACGTACAAAGATAGAAACTGCGGAATTATTTGAGAATCCGAGCGCCTGTCTGTTGACCTTCATTCCCATTATCATGAAGATGTTCTTCACGCCTTCCTTGCTGAGGTGTGCGTACCAGTCTGCGGGATCCTTTGCGCGGAAGAGCGGAGCTCCGCTCTTATTTCTGTCGCAGAAATTGAAAACGACGCTTCCCTCATACGGCAGAGGCGTGAACTCGTATGCGGAACCGTCCTTCATTGATTTTCTCGCAGCCGCTACGATACGGCTTGCCTGTGTAACTTCTCCGTTCATTATTATGCTCCTTAGTTAGTGATTTTATTTGCAAAGCTCTCGCCGTCAAGCTTACCAGCTGCATTAAGTAAGTCAAGCACGGTTGCTCCGATGTCGCCGAAGCAGGCTCTGGTGCCAAGATTTCCGGGTTTTACCGAATGACCCGCAACAAGAACCGGGATATGCTCCCTGGTGTGGTCGGTGCCGGAATATTTCGGGTCGCAGCCGTGATCCGCGGTAATCATCAGGATATCCTCGGGCTGCATTTTTTCAAGGAATCCACCCAGCCATACGTCAAACTCGTTAAGCGCCTGAGCGTATCCCTCCGGGTCGCGGCGGTGACCGAACTGCATGTCGAAATCCACAAGATTTGTAAAGCAGAGTCCGTTGAAAGGAATGTTCTGGAAATGCGATGTTTCATTCATGTCGCAGAAGTTGCCGATATCACGGACATATTTTGTAAGTCCCTTTCCGGCGAAGATATCGTATATCTTGCCGATCCCGATGGTGTCGAAGCCCTGACGCGAAAGGCAGTCAAGCATTGTATCCTTCGGGGGAACAAGCGAAAAATCGTGTCTGCGCGGCGTTCTGATAAACGGGAACTTGCCTTCAAAAGGACGTGCGATAACGCGCCCCACGGCATATTCTCCCGTCAGTATCTCCCGCGCCATGCGGCAGTAGTCATAGAGCGTTTCGACAGGAACTACCGATTCATGAGCGGCTATCTGGAACACGCTGTCCGCCGAAGTGTAGACGATGAGGTCTCCCGTGCGGATATGTTCCTCGCCGTAGTCGGCGATTACCTTTGTTCCGCTGTACGGTTTGTTGCAGAGTACTCCCCTGCCGGTCGCTTCGCTGAATTTCTTTATGACCTCCTCGGGGAACCCGTTCGGAAAGGTCGGAAATGGCTTTTTGGATACAATTCCGGAAATCTCCCAGTGGCCGGTTGTAGTGTCCTTGCCGCGGGAGCTTTCCGCAATTCTGAGGTACGCTCCAGTAGGATTTGCGGCCGGCGAGCCGACTGTAACCCCGTCGATGTTGAAAAGTCCCAGCTTCTGCATGTTCGGCACGCTGAGCCTGCCAGTTTCAAAGCATGAACGGAGCGTGTTTGCTCCCGCGTCGCCGAATTCCGCTGAATCCGGGGTTTCTCCAACGCCGAAGCTGTCCAGTACTATTAGAAATACTCTCTTTATTTCTGACATACTAACACCTCATTTCTTTGCTGTTCATATGTAAGTTAGATATCCTGCGACGTATCAGTCAGCGGGATAGCAAGTCCCATGCCATCTGATACAACTATTTCGGTGTCCTGGGCGAGTATTACGGTTTTGCCCCAACTGAACCGTATATTCAGGGAGTTTCTACAGCTATTTCTGATTATTCCGAGAAATTCCTTGTCCGGAAGCGCAGCCCCGGAATGAGAGATAAAGCCGATATTCCTGTTGTTGTAGGGGTTGAACTCCACGATATAGTTCAATGAACCGACCAGTTTCTCGTTTTTATCAATGAAAAAATCAGTCACACGCGGGAAGAACTCCATCTCGCCGGATTTTGTGCGGTAAACTCCCATATTGTAGTAGCACTTGTTTTCATCTGAAAACTCGATGTACAGCGAACCGTTTTTTAGCCTTGAGTGAATTTCAGCTCTTGTGCTGCGGAGATAGCCGTCCAGTTGATGGTAGTGGTCGGCAACTAGAGGTAAGCATCTCATCAGGCCGTATTCCCGTGCAAATCGCTCGAAAATATGGAGAGAACGCAGCGCGTCAAAGCATTCGCAGTCCATTTCGCTGATGGAAAGGCGGTATTCAGAGTTCAGCGTGTAAAGCGTTATCGTTTCGCCGTCGTATTCCGCGCTTTCTATCAGGGAGGTGTGGATCTCGCTGCCGTCGGCGCAGTATGGGCTTGAATGCCCGTATACCACGCCGTGTGCCATGTAACCTACGATACCCTCGTTGGTCAGGTACCATTTATATAGTGTTTTCATCTTTATCTCCCGGAGGCGTTCACGAGAATTTGAAAGATTTCAGCGACAGCATGCCGCTGGTAGTCATACGCAGTGTGAACACTCCGTCGACAGGCTCGGCGGGAGCGTTGACAGTCGTGAATTTTGTCATGCTGCCGGTGGGCGGTATGACTACTTCGGCAACGACCTGTCTGGATTCAGCCGCCATTATTGTAATCTTTACCTCCGGTCCGGGGTTGGAAGCTGTTACAGTCACCATGTGATAGCTTCGCATTCTGCAAAATTCAAAGCTGATACTGCTCTGCCAGTCGTTTATAAGCGCGTACTCGTTGAGTTCTCTGTCAGCGTCGAACTTAACGTCAATATAATCCAGTGCGGAAACCGCCGGAATCTCGCCGGAAACTTCAACGCCCTCGTAGTTTGACGCGTTCACCTGAATTTCACAAGTTCTGCGGATATCTGCCGAGGAAGCTCCGATCATCAGTGTATAATTTCCGCTGAACAGGTCGAAAGCGTTTTTATTGATGTTCCAGTAGGAGAGGTCGCTGACCGGGAAAGAGAGTTTTGCGGTAACGGTTTTCCCTCTGGGCACATGAATTCTCGTGAATGCACGGAGCTGTTTCTTCGGCACTGTCATAGTAATCCCGGAAGGAGCGGCATAAAGCTGTACCACCTCGTCGCCGTCCATTATTCCGACGTTTTCTATGTCCAGGGTCACTGTTACAGTGTCGCCGAGCTGGTAGGAAATCTTGTCCGTTTTTGCTGAGCAGTATCTGAATCCGGTGTAGCTTAAACCGAACCCGAACGGGAACAGCGGCTCGCCTTCATAGTACAGATATGTCGAGTGCGTGCGCATTATATTGTAGTCCTCAATGCTGCAAAGTTCGTCAGCGGAACGGTACCATGTGACCGGACAGCGTCCGGCGGGTGATATCTCCCCGAATAGAGTTTTTGCAACTGCCTGACCGAGCGAGGGTCCGGCATGAGAAATATGCATTACGGTTGAAATACGTTCGTTGTCAAGCTGATATGGGTACCCGGAAATCAGGAAAAGAACCGCGTCCTGATTAAGCTCAAGCACGGCGTCAAGCGCACGTGTCTGCTTCTCCGGAAGTTTTAAGTGCATTCTGTCCGTGGTCTCGCGGGCGTTTATCATCGGATCGTTGCCGCAGAACACGACAACATTATGCGCTTCGGTGGCGACCCTTCTGACCCGTTCGGTGCCGTCGGAGAAAATCTCCATTGTAAGGAGCGAATTTTTCGGCGCTCTCAGGGCTTCCGATGACGTAAGCTCCCCTTCGGGAGTTATGTACAGAAAACGCTTCTGCCAGTTTTTCAGGCGGCATTCCCGGTCGTTTTTCTCAATATAAAACAGTTCATGGACGAACCACCCGAACACCTGATCCGCTGTACACTTCATCACGCCGCAGTCAGTAAGGAACTTATTGTTCAGGCAGGAGCGCAGGGATACCGCGCCGTCCCCCCATTCGAACAGCTCAAAAAGGCAGGCTTCGTTAATGAGCGGGCTGTCGCACTTTACGGAGCCATCCTCGCTCACAGAGAAGTAAAACCCGTTTGAAGCGCTTCGCAGCGCGATCGTATCATTGCCGCAGTCGTAGATGATGTTCTCTCTGCCGAGCTGTGCGGTCAGTACGTCAAGGATCGTGCTGCACTTCGGCGAAAGTCCGGTATACCAGTCGCGGAACACCATGTCGGCATGGTAGCCTATTACTGCAAGCTTTCTTTCCTTGTTCAGCGGAAGAACTCCGCGGCTGTTTTTCAGGAGTATCACCGACTTCTCAGCGGCTTCTTGGGCGGCGCGGGAATGTTCCTCGCTGCAAAGCAGGCTCTCCGGGTAGTCAAACTTTGTGATGTCGTCGAACTCTCCGAGCAAGAAACGCGCCTTGAGCGGACCAGCAAGCGCCCGGTCGATGTCAGCCGTGGATATCTGTTCAGATTCCAGCGCTTCACGGGCGGACTGCTTTACGATGTCCTCGTTGTCAGTCATGATTTCCGCGCCGTTGTGCCTGCGGATTTTAACGAACGCTTCGGTGTGGTCTCGGTCGCTCTGATGGTACTGTACATTCTGAATGAAGTCCCCGCCGTCGGTAACTGCGAACAGCAGACCCCACTGCTCCCTCGCAAACTGGAGTTCCGCAGAGCAAAGCTGCTCGATTCCGTTGACTTCGTTATAGCTTGTCATGAGACTGAGCGCCCGTCCGTCGCGTACCGGTTTTTCGAACGCTTTGAGGTAGTATTCATGCTTCAGCCGCGTCGGGACATTCGCGTTGCAGTTTACGCGGGTGTTCTCGTTGTTGTTGGCGTAGAAGTGCTTGAGCGTAGGAATGACCCGCATGTACTTTTCGTCTGAGCCAGCCATTCCGCTGGTGTACGCTGCCGCCATGGTTCCGGCAAGGCACGGATCCTCGCCGTAGGCTTCCTCGTTCCGCCCCCAGCGCGGGTCGCGTTCCAGGTCTACAGTAGGTCCCCACACGCAAAGCGAGGATTTCCCCTTTTGCGTATAGATCCTGTTTTCAACGCCGGTTACTTCGCCCATGCGTTTCATTACATCAGTATCGAACGTCGCGGCAAGTCCAAATGGCTCCGGGAAAACCGTCGAGGGGTACTCCCCCTGAGGATCGCGGCAGACAAGCCCGCGGGCAACCTCGGCGCCTATCCAGAATTCCTTTATTCCAAGCCTTGGGACTGCGTTCATATGCGTTGTAAGAAGTCCCAGTTTTTCTTCTGTTGTAAGTTCGGCAAGAAGAGCGGATACTCTTTCGTCAAAGTCAAGTGAAGTATCGCGAAATCTGTTTTCCGGCATGTAGTTCACCTCTTATTTCTTGGATTCTTCATTAACGCGCTTCCTTTTGCTCAGCTCCGCATATATGAAAATATCCCTGGAGCGTGTTATATGAAAGATGTTCTTCTTTATGTAGTCGTTGGCTGTGTGCTTCGGTCTTGCGGTTTTCATGCAGGATTTCATGATAAGGCAGACGATAAGCGCGATCACAATACCCACTGCAAGCGATATGCCCGCCATTTTAAGGATATCCTGCGCGGTGTAAGTCTTGGGTTCCTCCGTAACTTCTGTGCTTGGTTCATCGATAAGAGCTACATTATCTTCGAGATACAGCTTTTCAATTCCGCTGTATTCAGCGAGTGCGACAGATTCTGTATTTTCATCGACTGAATTCGATTTTATCAGCACTGAAAACGGCTGGTATGGTTCAGCGTCATATAAGGGGGCTGCGCCCGCCGCTGTGGAAACAGCCAGCGCAGCGAAAGCTGCCGCGAGAACGGAAACGATTCTTTTCATGACAGCACCTCCTTACATAAATAGCTGGAGCAGCGTTCCGATAATACCTACTCCGACCGAGATTGCGGCGAAGATCGCCCAGAACTTACGCCAGCTTACCGGAAGCTCTCCAACGAACTTTCCGGTTTGAGCGTTCATTGCAAATTTATATATCTTTCCGCGGTAGTTCGTGCTGAGCACCCAAACGGGAAGCATTGCATAGCGGATTCTGCCGGTATTGAGATGCATGTTCGTGCTTTTAGTGCTTACGGTGTCATAGCCTACGACCGTATTTCTGAGCAGTTCCTGCATGCCGTTCTTTACGCGCTCGTTTGCGCGGGGCTGCGCCGCTACGGAATCCACATTGTACTTATCAGCAAGGAATCCTGAGAGATACGCCTGCTGGAAATGCTTCCCGGCAGAAACGTCAAACGGCTCGATGGCTTCCATGTAGCATGCTTCCATTTTGTCGGAGCCGTTTACCGGAACATCGGCAAATCCCGCCTCGCCTTCGCGGACAACCATGTAATGTTCAGTCCGAGTGTAATCGAAATCGTCGGTGGACCATTTCTTGACCTTTGTTGCGTCGAAGCGCATTTTTCCCGCAGCGTCGCAGTCATAGAGCCAGAACGGAACGTACAGACCCTTTATCTCCTCGATACGGTGCTCTGAAACAAACGTAGGCGGAAGCAGAGGCTTGCCCTTGCAGAACTTCCGCAGAGCATTCTGTGCCTCCTCTTTTGTTTTGGTGAACGGAATTATCAGATCAGGCTGGAGCATTCCGGTAACATTGTTGTTGAGAACGACCGGGCTGTCGCAGTACGGGCAGCTAGTCGCCGCAGAATCATCGCTGACCGTGATAGCTCCGCCGCAGGACTGGCATATGTAGGTCTTTAGACCTGTTACCTCTCCGGGGGCGTTATACGGATCCCAGGCGTATTCCTCAACAGGCGCGGAGTTTTCCTCCTGCTCGAATTCCTCAAGAGTTGCTATATCATAAGTGTTGTCGCAGTAGTCGCATTTCATTTTCTGCTCGGCTGCGTTCCATTTTAGTTTTGCTCCGCAGCCGGGGCACTTGAATTCCTGAACTCCCATAATTACCGTCCTTTCTGCAATATCAGTTCATTTTCTTACGAAGTATCGTGTGAGGCGGTACGACGATCGCCGTCGGAATAGACAGTTTTTCTGTAGCACGCCTTGCAATGTCTATCTGCGTTCCATCAGCGCCGAACATGCTTTCCGGTTTGAAAATAATAGGTTCCGCGTGAGGAGGAAGCAGCTCCAGTTCATCGCTGAGCGTGAAGTAATTGCGCTGTGTAAGGTGCATCACGCCGTCCTCGCAGTAATCGACAACGCCCACGAAATCGTAATCCCGCATGTACCCGCTGTCGGCAAAATACTGCCCGCCATTGGTGACAATATTAGGATCCTGCGTTCCGGAGCCGTCGGTCGGCTTTCCGTAGAAAAAGCCCGTGCTGTAAGGTCTGTGGCTTATCTTGTTTACCTCGTCAAGCACCCACTTCGGGGGCTTTTCACCCTTCAGGCAGCTGTCCAGAGCCGCACGGTACGCGTTGACCGTCAAGGCTACATAATATGCCGACTTTGCTCTGCCTTCAATTTTGAAGCTGGTAACGCCCGCGTCGATAAGGTCGTCAAGGTGGTCGATCATGCACATGTCGCGGGAGTTAAGAATGTAGCTTCCGCGTTCGTCCTCAAACACCTTGAAGAACTGATTGGGGCGCTTTTCTTCCATGAGATAGTAGCTCCAGCGGCAGGGCTGCGCGCACTCTCCGCGGTTTGCCCCGCGCCCGGTGAGATACTCGGAGATCAGGCACCTTCCGGAAAAGCTGACGCACATTGCACCGTGGACAAATGTCTCTATTTCCATATCTGCCGGGATCCTGCGGCGTATCTCCCTGATGTCCTCCAGCCCGACCTCACGGGCGAGGACTACGCGCTTAGCTCCCATCTTGTAAAGCTCAATTGCAGTCTGATAATTCACAACGCCCGTCTGGGTCGAGATGTGAAGCTCCATTTTAGGCGCGTACTCCTTTATCATGGAGATCACTCCGAGGTCGCACGCTATTGCCGCGTCAACTCCGCATTCCTGTGCGGCGGCTATATATTTCGGGAAATGCTCGATCTCGCTGTTGAGCGGTATCGTATTGCAGGTCAGGTGAACCTTTACGCCGCGTTCATGCGCGAGACGCACAGCGCGGTCGAGTCCGTCCATGTCAAAGTTTTTTGCACCGGCGCGCATTCCGAAGCTTTTACCGGCAAGGTACACAGCGTCGCAGCCGTAGTCCAGCGCGGAGCGCAGGCACTCCTCGTCGCCTGCCGGAGCAAGAAGCTCTATCTGGTTCATTTAGTTCTGTTCCTCCTCGCGGAGCGCTGCGTCTATAATATTCTGCTCGTGCTTTTCAACCGTGCTTGCGTAGTAGAATACTCCATCGCTGCTGCTCAGGAAATAGTAGTAATCTGTTTCAGCCGGATAAAGCGCGGCGTTGATAGCCTCAAGACCCGGACTGCATATAGGTCCTGCGGGAAGACCCTCGCAGGTGTAAGTGTCGTAAGCTGTTATAACGTTCTCGTAGAGCGCCAGCGAGCTGGACGGAATATTCGGCCGAATGACATCTTCAATATAGTTATCGGTGGTATCAGACTGGAGGTGCGGATATTCGTACATGTTCTCCAGACGATTGTGGAATACAGACGAGATGTTCGCCATATTTTCCTCGTTTGTACCCTCCTTCTGGATAATGGAAGCAAGGGTCACAACCTCGTCGAATGTCATTCCGAGCTCCTTTGCCCGGGCGTACATCTTTTTTGTTATCTTATTCTGGAAATTGGAATACATCTTTTCAGCCGCCTGTTTTGCGTACTGGCTTGTGTCCATACTGGGCTTATCCGGGAGATCGTCGATAACATAGAACTCGTAGGTATCTGGGAAAAGGTAGCCCTCCAGAGCGTAGAAGCGATTTTCAGTAACGGTGATCTGCTCCTCAAAGTCGTATTTTTCCAGCTTGGAGCGGTAGTACTTCTCGAAATCATCAGCACGGCAGACGAGGTTTTCCTCAAGAAGCTGACCTATCTGCTGCGCGTTGTAACCCTCGGGAATCATTACAGTAACGGTGTTTGTGTACTGACGAACAGTTTTCAGCAATGTTATAATGTTGCTGTAGGACATGGTGGAATTGACGGTGTACTCACCGTCGAGGAACCCTTCCGCCTCGTCATTCATGTTAATGTACGTCTTGAACAGCCACGGCATTTCAATGATACCATTTTCATGCAGAGTTTCGGCAATATCGTCGACATTCATCGTACTGTCGATCACAATATCTGCTTCATGGCTTTTTTTTGCCATTCCGGTGTAGTCCATCAGACCTACTATCACCTTCCACGCGAGGAAAACTCCCACGCAGATAGCGGCAACCGAAAGCACAACCCCCAGGAAAACATGTCCCATCGTGCGCGTGTGATTTGTATATTTCTTCTTTTTGCGGCGTTTTTTGCGTTTCCTGACGGGATTTGCAGCCGGTGCCGCTTCTGGTTCGTCAGGTGCGGTAAGGGAATCCATCATGCGGGTGCTGCCCGGATCGTCCGCGCTGTTCATTTCTGTGAAGCGGTCACGCGGTGCGATCCCGGAAGGATCCTCGGGGTCCGCGTCATGTATGCTGTTGAGTTCCCGGGTCGTTCCGAAATCATCGGAGTTGTCGTTCACCGGAAACCCGAGCTGATCAAAGTTGTTCTTATCCATATATTTTCCTCATGTATTTGCTTTATTCTGTGATGATCTCGTCCGCCATCATGTCGTGAGGCTCGGCGGGTACTTTCATCACAAAATCCGAATAGCATATCACGACTGACTTCCCAGGGAATCCCGCAAGGAATCTGTCATAGTATCCCCTGCCGTAGCCAAGCCGCAGTCCGCCGCGATCGCAGCAAAGCGCCGGAACAATGCACAGCGAATCGCTGTCTGGCACTGCCGGGACGCTTCTGTCAACAGGTTCCATAATATTGAACCTGCCAACGGAAAGCTCGTCAAATGAACGGATAGGGTAAAATGTGAGTTCCGAATCGCCGGAAACTGGCACAGCAACGGTTTTACCATGCTCAAAACACCATTTCATGAGCTGCCGGGTGTCGACTTCTATCTCAGTCGAGACATAGGTGAATACGGAGCTGCACTTTTCAAGAAGCGGAATAAGTCGATCAAATATCTGTGAGTCAGCGGCAGATTTCACATCGTCAGGCATGTTCCTGCGGCGCTGGATAAGTTCCCTGCGGAGCGCCTTCTTTTCGTCCGGAATGTTCATCTGTCGGCTACTATGGCAGAGCGAAGCTCTGTTGATCTCTTTTCGCCGCAGAGAACCTTTACAAGTTCCAGCCCGAACTCGATCGCCGCTCCAGCGCCGCATGCGGTCGTGAACTGACCATCGGTAACGCACAGCTTGTTCATGACTTCAGCTCCTGTAAGGTACTGTTCAAAGCCGGGGAAGCAAACGGCTTTTCTGCCGTTCAGCAGTCCGAGCTTGCCCAGAATCGAAGGCGCGGCGCATATCGCACCGACCGGAATTCCGTTTTCAACGCAGTACTTTATTGCTGACTGAACAACAGGAGATTTCTCAAGATTAAGGGTTCCTGGCATTCCACCGGGGAGCACGATAAGCTGTACAGAGCTGTCCAGCTTTACTTCGGCTTCTGTAAGGTCGGCAGTGACCCTGATACCGTGAGAGCTCGTGGGTGTGGACGTACCGACTCCGACAAGCTTTACATCGAGCTTTGCGCGGCGCAGCATATCAATAGGCGCTATAGCCTCTGTTTCTTCGAATCCGTCAGCTAAAAATACGTATATCATAATTATACCTCCGAAAATGTTATCAGATATTTTTCTTCAAGGAAAGCGGGGTGATATGACAGCTTGGCTTTACGAAGCCCTTCTGAGCCTGTGTCCTCCTCACGGTTTATATAGGCGAATCGGTCGGCGAGCGTTTTGGCGAACTCGCAGTTCACTGCGGTGTATGCGCCCTGATAATTCAGCAGGGCTTTTTCCGCATGAACTACGAACGTATCTGCGGCGGAAGGTTCGCCGAATGTGAACGCCTGCGCTTCGCCATTTACGCGAAGAAGTCCGCCTGTATAATTCAGGTCCGTGAAGTAATCGAGGCTTTCGCTTACCACATCTGCTTCCACGGATTTTTCTTCGTCAGGCTCGCCTGATTTCAGCCATTTAGCGAGCACATCGCGGCACTCAGGGATATTGTGGGCGGTTATCGGTTCAAACGACCAGTCGTTCTCGTAGAAGCGATTCAAGTGATTCCGTTTCGAATGATAGCGCTTCCCTTTCAGCTCAGCAAGATCAGAAGAATTGTAAACATAGTCGAATCCGTCGCGGTCGGCAACGGCGCTCACGTCCGGGTACAGTGACTTCAAAACCGCTGTGCATTCAGCGTTTGCGGTCATGAGCAGTGGAATGTTCAGCTCCCTGCAATAGCATTTTAATGCGGGAATCAATCTGCGGATATCTCCACTTCCAGACGGATATAGGAAGCGCGGCGTGCCGCTGGTGTGGTCGGTGTTTTTCAGCAGGTAGAAATCTTCGAACCTGCATATTTCCGCGTTATAGGCATTCCGCCAGACATAGTTGTTTCCAAAAGTGTACAGACAGCCGCGGAAATCCGATTCGGCAAGCAGTTTAACTGCCCATTCCCTGTCGGATAGCTGAGGCGGTCTGAAATCAAATTCAGCCATCAGATTTCCTCTGTTTCTTTCTTTATTCTGAGGGCGATATCCTCAATGGGAAGCGGAGCAGTCCCGTCAGAGCACTGAATGATCCTCCAGCCCCAGCGCTTTGCAGTATAGAGAGCGCTTTCGCGGCATCTCCTGAGAAATGCTGCGCTGCTCTCGTGGATATCCTTTTTGCTTTCGTCGCCGTTGTAGCGCGCGGATAGCAGCTTTTGCGATATCTCAATCGGCATATCCAAGAACAAAACAAGATCCGGCTCAGGAAGTCCAAGCCTTTTATACTCGTAGTCCTTCAGCCAGGCGAGGAAGCTGTCCCACTGGTCGCGCGGAAGCTTCGTCATCTGATATATAGCATTAGATGTCGTATAACGTCCGGACACGATAACCGAGCCGTTTTCGTAGTCGTTTTTCCAATCGGTGACGTAGCTTGCATATCGGTCGGAAGCGTAAAATCCCGACGCTGCGTAGGCTCCGGCAGCGCCCTCGCAGGGTATTGTCCCCTGCAAATATTCAGACACGACCCGTCCGGTGCTGCTCTCGTAATTCGGGAAGCTGATAAGCCGGGTTTTTCCTGCGCTCTGCAAATTATTGAAAAGTATATTAAGCTGGGTGGATTTACCGCAGCCGTCAAGTCCCTCAAGTACTATTATCTTTCCTTTATTCATTGTTATCAATCCTGTTTCATAAATATTCATATTATATTTTAGCATATTTCGTTTATTTAGTCAATGCTTTTTTATATATTCAGTGTAAGTTTGTCAACGATTTTGGACATGAAAGATAGAAAGAAATTCAACGGGAAAAAGCCAGCCAAGAGAAACGTCGAACGATTATTAGACCGAGCGAGATGGTATTATAGCTGCCGATTAAGGTCATCACATGAAGAAAAGAATAGAATCTGTTATGATCTATTTTGGTCTGTCTCTCAATCTTTTTTATTTTGTACAATATCTATTGCAGCACTACAATTTTTTGTAGTGCCATATAATGTAAAAGCTATTGACAACAGCGTAAAAATATACTATAATAATCTTTGTGGACTTTTCAGAGGAACCAATTTTGAGGTATGAATAAATGAAGAAGAAAAAGATCAGCAAAAAAGCCAATCTGATCATCTGCGCTGTTGCCTTCATTATAATGATTGTTTATCTAGTATTTGTAGACAGCATTGATCATGTCGTGGCTGCACTGTCAAAAATAAACAAAGGAGCACTCATTATCTGCGTTGTATTCATGATTGGATATTGGCTCAGTGAAGCTTCAACAATTCATGTTATGCTGAAATCGATGCACCCTAAAATGAAATTCTGGAATAGCTGGCTTACTACCATCATCGGGCAGTACTTCAATTGTATTACTCCCTCCTCTACGGGTGGGCAGCCAATGCAGGCGTACTATCTTGTGAAATTCGGCGTGCCGCTTGGTTGTGGAATTACCGCGCTGCTCAGCAGATTTATCGTCTATCAGTTCGTGCTTACCGGCTATTCGATTTTTACCCTCGCTGTCGGATACAAACATTTTGGCGACGATCTCCAGCAGAAAGGTCTTATGCCGTTTGTACTTATCGGGTTTATAATCAACACTGCGGTAATCGTGGCGCTTATAGCTATTGCATTATTCCGCAAAGGTACGCTGAAATTCGCAAACTGGCTCATATCCCTGCTTACTAGAATGCATATTGTAAAACGGCCGATCAAGTGGCGCGTATACTTCACGCGTGAGGTTAACAAGTTCTACAACAATTTCAAATATTTGAAAAAGAACATTCCGCTGCTGCTTAAATCCGTATTTTTCACGTTTATTCAGCTCACACTCTTTTTAAGCATTTCTTATGTGCTTTACCGTGGATTCGGTCTTGAGGGAACCAGTCTCCTTCAGATCATAAGCTATCAGGCGTATGTTCTGATGATATCATCCTTCATTCCGCTGCCCGGAGCTATGGGAGGCGCTGAGCTGGGCTATCACGGTTTTTTCAAGGACATATTCGGCGAGCATTATGTCAATACCGCTATGATGCTCTGGCGTATCATGACGTTCTACCTGCCGATCATCGTTGGATTGTTCTTCACCCTTACAATGAAAAACAAGGGCATTGAAGAGCCTCAGGACGGCGAGACAGAAAAAAAGCTTTACGACATGGAGCAGCAGACAGAAAACGACCCAGAAATAAAATAATTAAGAATAAAGGAAGTAGACACATGGCTGATTTAAGACACGAGATTGAAAGACGCCGCACATTTGCGATTATCTCTCACCCGGACGCGGGTAAAACGACGCTCACTGAAAAGTTCCTGCTTTACGGAGGCGCAATCTCCCTCGCTGGCGCAGTTAAAGGCAAAAAGAACACCCGGCACGCAGTTTCCGACTGGATGGAAATTGAAAAGCAGAGAGGTATCTCAGTAACCTCATCTGTAATGCAGTTCAACTACGACGGTTACTGCATAAATATCCTCGACACCCCCGGACACCAGGACTTCTCCGAGGATACCTACCGTACCCTGATGGCGGCGGACAGCGCTGTAATGGTGATCGACGCGGCAAAGGGCGTTGAGAACCAGACCCGTAAGCTGTTCAAGGTCTGCGTAATGCGCAATATCCCGATTTTCACATTCATCAACAAAATGGACCGCGAAGCCCGCGATCCCTTCGACCTGCTCGATGAGATCGAGACTGAACTCGGCATAAAGACCTATCCGGTCAACTGGCCCATCGGTTCCGGCAAGGAGTTCAAGGGCGTTTACGAACGCGAAAAGCGCCGCATAATCTCGTTCGAGGCAAACAACGGCACACGCGAGGTTGCCGCAACAGAAGCCGACCTTTCAGACGCTTCACTTGCCGACCTCATCGGCGAGCACAACTACGAAAAGCTGTCCGAGGACGTCGAGCTGCTTGACGGCGCAAGCGAAGAGTTCAACATGGATCTTGTCAGCAAGGGCAAGCTGTCACCGGTGTTCTTCGGTTCTGCATTGACGAATTTCGGCGTTGAGCCGTTCCTTGAGCACTTCCTTAAAATGACCACTTCCCCGCTGCCACGCAGCACTCCCGATGGAATAGTTGACCCGTTCGACCCGGAGTTCTCCGCGTTCATATTCAAGATCCAGGCTAACATGAACAAGGCTCACCGCGACCGTATCGCGTTCATGCGCATATGCAGCGGCAAGTTCGACAAGGATATGGAAGTACTGCACGTTCAGAACGGCAGAACCATGCGGCTCTCTCAGCCTCAGCAGATGATGGCGAGCGAACGCGAGGTAATTTCCGAAGCGTACGCCGGAGACATCATGGGCGTGTTTGACCCTGGAGTTTTCTCAATCGGCGACACCTTGTGCTCGCCTAAGAAAAAGGTTAAATTCGAAGGTATCCCGACATTCGCTCCGGAGCACTTTGCGCGTATCCGCCAGAAGGACACCCTCAAGCGCAAGCAGTTCATAAAGGGTACCACCCAGATAGCCCAGGAAGGCGCTATCCAGATATTCTCCGAACCGCAGAGCGGCTTTGAGGAAGTAATCGTAGGCGTTGTCGGCGTCCTGCAATTTGAAGTGCTTGAGTACCGTCTCAAGAACGAGTACAACGTTGACATAATCCGCGAAGGTCTGCCATACGAGCATATCCGCTGGATAACCAGTCAGAAGCACCTTGAAGGAGGTCTTGATGAGCTTCAGAAGCTGGTGCTCACCTCCGATACCAAGCTTATTCAGGACGTCAAGGGCAATTACCTGCTGATATTCACCAGCGAGTGGAACATCAAGTGGGCGCTCGACAAGAATCCCGGTCTTGAGCTTGCAGAATTCAACAGAGACTGACATTTCAATACACGCGGCGTGCAGCTTTCTTTGCTGCACGCCCTTTTTTTATTTTACGCGGCAATTCTGCTCAGAAAATTCTGCCGCATTATGACATATTTCTCAGACGAATGAATATATAATAGTAAAAGAAAGTGTACAAGTTGGTGATGGCTTTGGTTATATATATTGACGTCCTTTTAGTGGTGAATCTCTACATAAACTACTTTCTGGTTCGCGGAACCTCGCTCATGCTGCGACGCAAAGTTTCCCCGCGGCGAGTTATCTTTGCTTCAGCTGTGGGAGCGGTCGGTTCGCTGCTGATTCTTGTTCCGGATTTGAATCCGGTTCTATGCGTGCTGATCAAAATAGCGCTTGGGATAGGCATAACTTTCGCCGCCTTTGGCAGGCAGAACAAAATCGACTTTCTTATCAGCTCGCTGTCATTCCTGGTCGTGAGCTTCATTTTTGGCGGAGCAATGACTGCTCTGTGGAACATTGCGGCTCCGGCGGGTATATTCGTGCGAAATGGTACTGCGTATTTTGATATCCCGATCATTGCCGCTGCACTGTTTACAGCCGCTCTGTATGGAGGCTTCCGCGTATTCAGAGCGATAATAGACAGAAGAAAACCGCAGAGCCACGCGGTCGTTAGAATCCGAAACGGCGCCGCAGAAGTTACGCTGGACGGCCTTGCGGACACTGGAAACTCACTACGGGACAGCTTCACCGGTAAACCTGTTGTAATCACATCAATAGGCAAGGTGGCTGAAATATCTCCCCCGCAGGTCACGAACTATCTTAACGGCTGTTCA
>ULUY01058282.1_pt1 | contig 28264 bp, 26 predicted proteins | sample 1959031 | NCBI WGS metagenome assembly ULUY01 (sample SAMEA4835774, study PRJEB28245) | human gut metagenome | biome: gut microbiome; material: fecal sample | place: Denmark | collected 2008
GCCGATAATGGTCTTGAATCCCTGCATGATGTCCTTGCCGACGTGCTTTGACTGTATCGTCGAACCCTTTACCAGTCCGAGCATACCTAAATTTTTTCCTGCGATGTAATCAGTATTTACAAGTATCATAACTGTTTTCTCCTCAATTTTTTATCAGTCTACGAGAGTCGGGTCGAAATCTTCTTCCCAAGGAAGTCCCCATTTGTTGAGTGCCTCCATGAACGGATCGGGATCGAATTCCTCAATATTGTAAACTCCTGCCTTGTTCCATGTGCCGTTGAGTATCATCATAGCGCCTATCATAGCGGGAACTCCGGTTGTGTAGGAGATAGCCTGCGAGCCGACTTCCTTGTAGCACTCCTGATGATCGCAAATGTTATAGAGATAGTAGTTTTTATCCTTGCCGTCCTTTTTGCCGCGGAAAATACAGCCGATATTGGTCTTGCCGACAGTTCTCGGGCCGAGTGATGCAGGATCGGGGAGAACAGCCTTGAGGAACTGCAGCGGAACTATCTCTCTGCCCTCATACATGATAGGTTCGATAGAAGTCATTCCTACATCTTCAAGGCATTTGAGATGAGTGAGATAGCTCTGACCGAATGTCATGAAAAAGCGAATTCTCTTTATGCCTTTAATGTTGAGGGCGAGCGATTCAAGCTCCTCATGGTGGAGCAGGTACATATCCTTTTCGCCAACGCCCTTGAAGTTGTAAACGCGCTTTATCTCCATAGGCTCGGTCTCGACCCACTTGCCATCCTCAATGTAGCTTCCCTTGGCGGAAACTTCGCGGATGTTTATTTCTGGGTTGAAATTTGTTGCGAACGGATAGCCATGATCGCCGCCGTTGCAGTCAAGAATGTCAATGTAGTTGATCTCGTCAAACTCATGCTTCATTGCGTAAGCGGAGAACACTCCTGTAACACCGGGGTCAAAGCCGCTTCCTAGCAGAGCGGTGATACCTGCTTTTTCAAATTTCTCACGGTATGCCCACTGCCACTTGTACTCGAACTTTGCTGTGTCGAGCGGCTCATAGTTTGCGGTGTCAACATAGTGAGTCTTTGTAGCAAGGCAGGCGTCCATTATCGTGAGATCCTGATAGGGGAGTGCGAGATTGAGCACAACATCGGGCTTGTAGCTCTCAATGAGTGCGATAAGCTCGTCAACGTTGTCGGCATTTACCTGCGCTGTCTCGATAACCGTCTTGGTGGTGGGCTGGAGTTTCTCCTTGAGCGCGTCACACTTAGATTTGGTGCGGCTCGCTATCATGATCCCCTCAAAAACTTCGCTGTTCTGACAGCACTTGTGGATAGCAACGGAAGCAACTCCGCCGCAACCGATGATCATACATTTTTTCATATTCCAAATCTCCTTTTTATTGGTGAAAGATCATTTATCGTATTGGTCAGTTCACGACATTGCGAGCAGCATTTCGCGGACCACCTTGCAGGCAACAGCGGTGGAAACTCCACTCTGGTCGTAAACAGGACTTAACTCATTTGCGTCACAGCCGACTATGTTAAGACTTCCGCAGACAAGCTCAAGCGCGTCCCTGAGTTCGCTGAAAGTAACTCCGCCTGCCTCGGGAGTGCCTGTGCCGGGAAAAATCGACGGGTCGAGAACATCAAGATCGAGCGTCATGTAAACATTTTTCCCCTTTAGTTTTTCGACAGTCTCAGCAAGACCGTCAAAGCTGAATTTGTGCATTTCCGTATGCTCGGCGGCAAATCTGAACTCGTCATGGTCGCCGCTCCGTATTCCGAACTGGAAAATGTGACCGTCGCCAACAAGCTCGTGACATCTTCTGAGCACACACGCGTGAGAGAGTTTCTGCCCGAGGTAATCATCTCGCAGATCCGCGTGGGCATCAAAGTGTATTATGTAAAGATCGGAGTATTTTTCGCAGACTGCTCTTACTGCTCCGAGCGTCACAAGATGCTCGCCGCCGATCATGAAAGGCACTTTGCCGTCATTCAGAATAGTGTGCGTTCTCTCGGTTATGTCGTCAACTGCGCGGTTGGTATCACCGAACGGAAGTTCAAGGTCTCCGCTGTCAAAATAGCAGTAGTCGAGCATATCCTTGTCCTGATAGGGGGAGTAGGTCTCGATACCGAAACTTTCATTTCTTATCGCTGACGGAGCAAATCTTGTTCCCGGACGAAAGCTTGTCGTTCCGTCGAATCCTGCGCCGAACAGCACGATCTTTGCGTCCTCATATTCGCTGTCGCAGGCGATGAAGGTCTGTACGTTCTTATTCAACATCTCTCAGAAGCTCCTCTACATAGTTTGGCAGGGCAAAAGCGCCTGCGTGAAGCCGTGTGTTGTAGTATCTCGTATTGATCTCGAGCATACTCCACTTAACGGGATTAAAGTCGTTTATCGGGTGATATTTCTTTGAGGCAAAACCAAAGAGCCAGTGTCCTGAGGGATAGGTCGGGATATGTGCCTGATAGACCTTGCTTATCGGGAAACTCTCAACGATCCTCTTGTGAGAGCGCTGCATAGCTGCCGCGTCCTCATCGTAAAACGGGCTTTCGTGCTGATTTACCATTATTCCGTCCTCATGGAGAGCGTTGAAGCAACTGCCGTAAAATTCCTTAGTGAAAAGTCCCTCTCCCGGGCCGAACGGGTCTGTTGAATCGACAATGATGACATCATAACGATTTTCACAGCGGCGTATGAACTTCACGCCGTCCTCGTAGTAAATGTGAACTCTCGGGTCGTCAAAGCGGCAGGCAGTAGTCGGCAGGTACTTTTTGCTCACCTCGACCACAAGCTCGTCTATTTCCACGAGGTCAATGCTCTCGACTGAGCTGTATCGTGTAAGTTCGCGGACAACTCCGCCGTCTCCCGCGCCGATAACGAGAATATTTTTCGGTTTTGGGTGAACAGCCATCGGTACATGGGTGATCATTTCGTGGTAGATAAACTCGTCCTTTTCGGTGAGCATCATGTAGCCGTCAAGCGTGAGAAAACGTCCGAATTCCTTTGAATCGAAAACGTCAATGCGCTGGAATTCGCTGTTTGCGCTGTATAGCTGGTGATCTACCTTTATCGAAAACTTGACATTCGGCGTGTGCCTTTCTGTGAACCATAATTCCATATTATTCCTCCTCGCCGTTTCAGCCTAAATCAGTACGTTGAGGCGTTCAATGTTTATATCCTCCGTACCTGTCATGGAGCAGCCTTTTTCCTTGGCATACTTTATGTATTTTATTATTTCGTCGGTGATAAGCTCGCCGGGAGCAAGTATCGGTATCCCGGGCGGATAGCACATAACGAATTCGCTGCAAACACAGCCTGCCGCCTCATCGAGCGGAAGCGAACGCTTGCCGCCGTAGAAAGCATTCCGCGGAGTTTCGGCAACTATCGGGTTTATGTATTCCTGAGTCAGGAGTCCTGACTCGGTTTTGCCAAATCTTCTCTTTATCTCCGAGAGCGCACTGATGAGCCGTTCAATATCGCGGTTTCGGTCGCCGACTGAGATGTACGCGAGAATGTTTCCGATATCGCCGAATTCTATCTGTATGTCATATTCGTCACGGAGCAGGTCATACACCTCTATTCCTGCAAGGCCGATAGGCAGAGTGAAAATGCTGAGTTTTGAAATGTCAAAATCGTAAATGCTGTCGCCGTTGATAAGCTCCCTTGAATAGGCGTAATAGCCTCCTATGGCGTTGATCTCCTCGCGCGCGTATTCAGCCATTTCAACGGTTTTTGAAAAAATATCCCTGCCGTGGAGCGCGAGCCTCTTTCGGGAAATATCAAGGCTCGAAAGCAGAAGATATGAGGCGCTCGTGGTCTGCGTGAGGTTTACGATCTGGCGCATATAGTCGGAGTTGACGTTTCTGCCCATAAGCAGGAATGAGCTTTGCGTGAGACTTCCTCCGGATTTGTGCATACTTACCGATGCCATATCCGCTCCTGCCGCCATTGCTGTGAGCGGAAAATTATCGCCAAAGTAGAAGTGCGTTCCATGAGCCTCGTCAACGAGCACGAGCATTCCGTGAGCATGGGCAAGTTCGGTGATTTTCTTCAGGTCGGAACATATTCCGTAGTATGTCGGATTATTTACCATTACAGCTTTGGCATCAGGGTTTTCGAGAATTGCCTGCTCCACCTGCGAGACTGACATTCCGAGCGCGATACCGAGCGTATTGTTTACATCAGGATTCACATAGACGGGGACAGCTCCGCATAGAATAAGTGCATTTATTGCGCTTCGGTGGACATTTCTCGGCATGATTATCTTGTCGCCGTTCTTGCAGGCATACAGTATCATGCTCTGAACGGCAGAGGTAGTTCCCCCGACCATGAAAAACGCGCTGTCTGCACCAAAAGCCTGTGCCGCGAGATCCTCCGCGTCACGGATAACAGATACCGGATGGCAGAGGTTGTCGAGGGGCTTCATTGAGTTTACGTCCACGCTCATGCAGGCTTCTCCGAGAAAATCCGTGAGTTCCTGATTGCCGCGTCCGCGCTTGTGTCCCGGAACATCAAAAGGTACAACGCGCATTCTGCGCATTCTTTCCAAAGCCTCGTAGATCGGGGCATTATCCTGAGTAAGAGCCATTTCCAAACACATTCCTTCCGCTGAATATTTCGATCATTTCTTTTCTGAGGGCGTTTGTTATGTCAAGTCTGCTTCTTGGTGAAAGCTCTCTTACGTCCGTATTAAACAGATAATTTTGCAGTTCGATATCCTTGATGAGCATTTTCGTGTGGAACATATTCGCCTGATAGACATTGATATCGACCGCATCGTATTTATCGAGAATAGCTTCGTCCACATAGTTCTGAATGGAGGTTATCTCGTGATCTATGAACAGTTTTTCTCCGTCAAGATTTCTCGTGAATCCCCGGACGCGGTAGTCCATTGTGATGATATCCGAGTCGAAACTGCCGATGAGGTAATCGAGGGCGGTGAGAGGAGTTATCTTGCCGCAGGTGGCTACGTCTATGTCCACGCGGAAAGTTGCTATGCAGGTATCGGGGTGGTATTCGGGATAAGTGTGGACTGTAACATGGCTCTTGTCGAGATGAGCGACAGTCTCACTTCCCCCTGCGGGGATCATTGTGTCGTCCGCGATAAGAAAGGTAGCGGAAGCTCCCTGCGGATCGTAGTCCTGCCGCGAAACACTCAGCACCTGTGCTCCTATCATTTCGGTAAGATGCGTCATTATCTCGGTAATACGCTTGGAATTGTAAGCCTCATCGACGTATGCGATATAATCGAGCTGAGCCTTTGGCGTTCTGGCGTAACAGACATCGTATATGTTAAAGCTTAGTGATTTTGTGAGATTATTAAAGCCGTAAAGCTTCAGCTTATTATTCATATAACACACCTCGGAAATATATTTGTATTCGCTCCCCGTATCCCAATCGCTGTATATAACAAAAAAGCGCATACAGACTTACACAGCCTGCATACGCGTGAAATACCTAAAACTTCACTATGGTTTCAGAGTCTATATAAGCAAGATACTACCCTTTACTACTCTTATTGACCTTTCACAAGCTGATGAAAACTTATAAAAACTTAATCGCCGCTTTGCAGCGTACGAATCAATAAGGCAACAGAAGTTGCCAGCCGAAAAAATATCGGCAGTCGGCATCTGACCCGGCTGTCCGTATGGCCTCAACTCCGAACGGAGTGGTCAAAATCTTGCTTTGAAACCGAAGGTTCTTTTGCAAATTAAATCTTGGAATATGGATCTTACTCATAAACCGTTATTATTCTATCACATTGAAACGGCTGTGTCAATACTTTTCGGAAATTTTTATTTTTGCTTTGCTCAAAGGCAGTTCTCAGAAGTAATTGACATTTAATAGTGTGTGTGATATAATTTATAAAGATTTAATATGTTTATTCAGAGACTGTCTGCACAGATAATACACACGTTTTTGAGGTGAAATTGCATTAAAAATGCCAATATTTCTGAACATACTCTCTATGCGGAAATGTTTCTATAATCTACTGAAGAAGGATCGAATAATATGCATAAGGAATTTCTTATGGGAAATGCCGCGATTGCCCGTGGTGCGATAGCGGCAGGTCTGAACCTTATCTCAGGCTACCCGGGAACTCCGTCAACGGAGGTTCTCGAAACCACAGCAAAGGTAAACGACGGCTCGATTTACGTTGAGTGGTCGGTAAACGAAAAGGCTGCTCTTGAGCTTGGAGCAGGAGCGGCTTACAGCGGTGCGCGTTCAATGGTGACCATGAAGCAGGTCGGACTGAATGTAGCCTCAGATCCGCTGATGAGTCTCGCGTATATCGGCGTAAAGGGCGGAATGGTGATAATGGTTGCCGATGATCCCGGTCCGATATCTTCCCAGACCGAGCAGGATACACGCCATTTTGCGGCGTTTTCAAAGCTGCCATGCTTTGATCCCTCGTCCGTGCAGGAAGCTTATGACATGATTCAGGACGCTTTTGAGTATTCCGAAAAATACGGCACTCCAGTGCTTTTCCGTCCTACGACAAGAGTCTGTCACGGATACGCTTCAATAGAGGTAAAGGACGAGAATGAGTACAGCCGCAATATTCCCGAGGGATTCGTGAAGGATTCTTCAAAGTGGGTCATTTTTCCGCGCCTTTCCTACAATGCTCACATTCACATTGAAGAACGTAACGCGGAGCTGTCAAAGATTTTCTCGGAATATCCACGCAATGTTATCGTTCCCGAAAAGGCAGAGGGCTGCAAAAAGGGAATCGCCACACATGGGATCAGCTATACATACACGGCTGAGGCTCTGCGAGATAAGGCAGCTCCGCGCGTATTTAAGGTTGCTACTCCGTTTCCGTTCCCCGAACAACAGGCTGTTGAGTTTCTGAGCGGGCTTGACGAGGTTCTGTGTATCGAGGAGCTTGACCCGATAATCGAGCGCGAACTGACATACATCTGCGGAAAGTATCATCTTCCGACAAGAATTCTCGGCAAGCTCACCCACAATGTAAAAACAGCGGGCGAGAACACCTGCTCATCGGTGCTTGAAAATATATCGGAATTCATGGGCTGGGCGATACCTGCTGCCGCAAAGGCTGAGGAAGCACCGCCGCTTCCCGTCAGACCTCCCGTACTCTGCGCAGGCTGTCCGCACAGAGCATCATTCTTTGCCGTCAAGGAAGCAATGAAGGGGCAGAAGTCTGTGTTCTGCGGCGATATCGGCTGCTACACGCTCGGAAATGCTCAGCCGCTTGACATGGTCGACACTTGTCTCTGCATGGGCGCAGGCGTTAACATCACTCAGGGAATCGGACGAATAGAGCCTGATACCAAGTGCTTTGCCTTTGTGGGAGACTCCACGTTCTTTGCCTCGGCAATTACAGGTGCAGTCAATGCGGTCTATAATCAGGCAGACATGACACTTGTTATTCTCGATAACTCTACGACTGCAATGACGGGACATCAACCTCACCCGGGTACAGGAAAGACCATGATGGGCGAGATAGTCGAAAAGGTGAGCATTCAGGAAGTTCTGAAAGGCGTTGGCGTAAAGGTCGTTGAGACCGTAGATCCGCTTGACCTTAAAAAGTCGATCGAGACCGTTAAGCGCGTTGCCGCTGAGGAGGGCGTAAAGGCGATCATTTTCAAATCACCCTGCGCAGTTCTTATAAAGCCTGAAAAGCCTGCGGTCATTGACAGCGAAAAGTGCACCGGCTGTAAACGCTGCATAAAGACTCTCGGCTGTCCGGGAATAATAATGAGCGGCGGCAAGGCGGCAATAGAAAATTCTCTCTGTACAGGCTGCGGACTGTGTTCTCAGGTCTGTCCGTTCGGAGCTATAGGAGGTGTTTCCCATGCAGAGTAATATCCTTATATGCGGAGTCGGCGGTCAGGGTATTGTCCTCACGTCAAAGCTCATTGCCGCAACCGCTATGGAGCACGATATTCCCGTAATGAGCGCTGAAACGATAGGCATGGCGCAGAAGGGCGGAAGTGTTTTCAGCTTTCTGCGTCTGGGCGATGACATATACTGTCCCATGTTCCCCGAAAAGAGCGCAGACCTTCTTATCGGATTTGAACCTGCTGAAGCGGTTCGTATGCTGCCGTATCTCAAGGACGGGGGACAGGTTGTCGTGAATGAACACCCTATCATGCCCGTTACCGCAACTCTCAGTGGTTCGGACTACACGGGCAGCGAAATGCTCGGTTATTTAAAGCGAAATGTTAAAAATCTCATTATTGTAAACGGAACTGAAGCCTGCGAAAAGATCGGTTCGCCAAAGGTCCTCAACATGATAATGCTCGGAGCATCGGTCAGAAACGACGTTTTGCCGTTCTCGGTCGATGATATAGAGGCTACCATGAAAAAGACCGTAAAACCGCAGTTTATCGAAATGAACAGCAAGGCTCTCAGGTATGTATGAGAGGAAAGGATAAGAAAATGAAGATCACACAGCAACAGCTTGACCTTGTAAACGACAGGATACGCGCACTTATCGAGGCGGACAGCTTCTACGGCAAAAAGCTTGCAGAGGCAGGCATCACGCACATCGACTCTCCCGAGGAGTTTATGAAGCTTCCCTTTTCGGAGAAAAAAGACCTCCGCGATGCTTATCCGCTCGGACTTATGACAGCTCCCGAGGAGAAGATAGTTCGCATTCACTCATCATCAGGAACAACGGGAACTCCCGTAATAATCCCTTATACAGCAAAAGACGTTGACGACTGGGGCGAGATGTTCAAGCGCTGCTACGAGGTAGCAGGTATCACAAACATGGATCGCATTCAGATAACTCCCGGATACGGTCTGTGGACGGCAGGGATCGGATTCCAGAACGGCTGCGAAAAGCTCGGGGCAATGGCAGTTCCCATGGGCCCGGGTAATACGGAAAAGCAGCTTGAAATGATGCAGGCGCTCAAGAGCACTGTTCTCTGCTCGACTTCTTCTTATGCGCTCCTGCTTGCCGAAGAAATCGAAAAACGCGGCATAAAGGATAAGATCTACCTCAAAAAAGGCGTTATCGGTTCGGAACGCTGGAGCGACAAGATGCGCAAGCACATTTCGGAGTCGCTCGGTATTGAGCTTTACGATATTTACGGACTTACGGAGATATACGGCCCCGGAATCGGCATAAGCTGTGAGTGCAATGACGGTATGCACTACTGGGACGACTATATTTATCTTGAAATTATTGATCCTGTTACAGGAGAACCTGTTCCCGACGGAGAAATGGGTGAGATAGTGTTAACAACTCTCGTTAAGGAGGGCGCACCTCTTATCCGCTACAGAACGCATGACCTTTCCAGGATCATTCCCGGCAAGTGCAAGTGCGGCAGATGTTTCCCGAGAATAGACGTTATCATGGGACGCACAGACGATATGATGAAGATCAAGGGCGTAAACGTGTTCCCGAGTCAGATAGAGGAGGTTCTCGGCAAGTTCAGCGAGATAAACAGCGAGTATCAGATCCGTATCTCCCACCTTGACGGAAAGGACACAATGCGAATCTACGTTGAATCCACGGGCGATGTTGACTTTGAGAATCTCAGCAAGAGGATTTCGGAAAAGGTTAAGAGCAAGATAGGCTTTACTCCTATCGTCAAGGTCGTAGAGGTGGGCGTTCTTCCGAGAAGCACCAAAAAGACGGCAAGAGTTATTGACGAAAGATTTGACTGATAAACTGATAAAAAGAAAAGAGGCTTTCCCGATGTGGGAAGCCTCTTGTTTTTATACTATTGCGGTGTTCAGAGCTTTTTCACCATTGTAACGTGGGGGCAGCCTTCATCATCATGCAGGTCATCAGTCGCGTGATAGCCTAAACTCTCGTAAAACTTCTGCACTCTGCATTGAGCTGAAAGTGAAATGCTGTCGGCATTTTTTTCGGCGGCTTTGGATTCAAGAGCCTTTATGACCTCTGAACCGAGCGAGTTTCGGCGGAATTCTTTCAGCACGGCAACTCTGCCGATAATATATGAGTTCGGTTTGTCGCTGTCGGGAAAAAGTCTCCCCGTTGCAACAGGTTTTCCGTCAGTATTGTAAAGGACGACATGAGTCGATATTTTGTCGGTTTCGTCAAACTCGTTGTGGAATCCCTGCTCCTGCATGAAAACTGCCTTGCGTATATACATCGCATCGCCGCAGAGTTCGTCATAGAATCGTGCCTTGATCTGCATATTACAGCACCTTCGAGAGGAAACTTTTCAGACGCGGATTCTTCGGGTTGGAGAAGAATTCCGCAGGAGCGTTTTCCTCGACAATAACTCCGCCGTCCATGAAGAGAACGCGCGAAGCAACTTCTCTTGCAAAACCCATTTCGTGGGTCACGACAACCATAGTCATGCCGTCATTGGCGAGCTGCTTCATCAGTTCGAGAACCTCGCCGACCATTTCAGGGTCGAGAGCGGAGGTAGGCTCGTCAAAGAGTATGACTTCGGGGTTCATCATAAGTGAGCGCGCAATCGCGATCCTCTGTTTCTGACCGCCCGAAAGCTGACTCGGATACGCCTCTGCCTTATCGGAAAGGCCAACTTTTTTAAGCAGTTCCTCAGCCTTTTTCTCAGCCTCCTGTTGGTTCATGAGGTTGAGCTTTACGGGAGCAAGCGTGAGATTCCTTTTGATTGTCATGTTTGAAAAAAGGTGGAAGTGCTGGAAAACCATGCCCATTCGCTCGCGAACCTTATTGAGCTTTTTCTCTGAGCAATTTATGATGTCCTCTCCGTCAAAGTAAATTTCGCCGGAGGTAGGAGTTTCAAGCTGATTGAGACAGCGCAGGAAAGTGCTCTTGCCCGAACCCGAAGGCCCGATGAGGACGACTTTTTCGCCCTTTTCAATGGTAGTCGTGATTCCTTTGAGTATCTCCTGATCGCCGAACGACTTTCTTAAATCTTTAATGTCTATCACTTTTTGCGAGCCTCTTTTCTAAGCGTGATACGAGGAATGTCAGTATCATTACCATGAACAGGTAGATGAGTGCGACCGCGATAAGCGGCAGGAAAGCCTCGTAGGTTCGGCTTCTGATGATGTCTCCGCCCTTGGTGAGATCCTGAAGGGCGATATATCCCGAAACGGAAGTCTCTTTCAGGAGAACGATAAACTCGTTTGCGAGAGCTGGCAGGACATTTTTGAATGCCTGCGGAAGAATGACATATATCATGATCTTGGAGTAGCTCAGACCGAGACTCTTGCCTGCCTCGAACTGTCCGTTGTCGATAGACATAATGCCCGAGCGGACGATCTCCGCAACATAGGCGGCAGAGTTGAGACCGAAAGCGAGCACTCCGACCAGCAGCTTGTCAATGTTTACTGACGCGAAGATGACATAATAGATTATAAGGAGCTGAACCATTACAGGAGTGCCTCTTATAACTGTAAGGTATATCTTGGCGATTACGTTGAGAATTTTGAATTTTCCCGTTTTATCGTGCATTGCACGGATTATTGCTATCACGAATCCGAGGAGCATTCCGATGATAACCGCGAAAAAGGTTATCATCAGAGTGGTTTTCAGACCCTCTGTGAGGTATCTCCAGTTGGATTCATAAATAAAGGTGTCGTATAGTTTATCTTTGAATCCGTCCAGTATATTTTTTAATCTGTCCAGTATAGTCATAGTCTGTGTATACCCCGATCATCAGTCTTTTCTTGTGATGATTACCTGCTTGGTTGTGGTATAACCCTGTGTGAAGGACACATTCTTCTCGCGCTCGGGAGTTACTGAAAGACCTGCAACGGCAACGTCTGCCTTTCCTGAGTTAACGGCAGCAATGACCGAATCAAATTCCATGTTTTCGATTTCAAGCTTCATGCCAAGCTCATCGCAGACAGCGTTCATCATGTCAACGTCAATGCCGACTATCTCGCCGTCAGCCATGCTTTCGTAAGGCGGGAACTCAGCGTTTGTAGCCATTATAAGAGTTCCGTTTGCACCTGTATTATCCTCGCTGCAAACATAGGAAGCACTGTCAGCCTCGTCGCCGATCCAATGGCTCTTTATCTCGTCGAGCGTGCCGTTATCCTTGAGAGTTGTGAGAGCAGCGTCAATTTTTTCGCCGAGTTCATCATTGCCCTTCTTATAGCCGATCGAATACTCCTCCTCAGCAAAAGGTTCATCAAGGATCTGGAGCTTATCGCTGTTCTTTTCAACGAAAACCTTTGCAGGTTCACTGTCGATGATCACAGCGTCGATCTTGCCCTGAATAAGTGCCTGAACCGCATCTGCGCCCTTGTTGTAAGGCTCGACCTTTGCGCCCTCGATATCGGAAGCAAGAACATAGCCGGTAGTGCCGAGTTGTGTACCGATAGTCTTGTTCTTGAGGTCATCCTGATTATGTACGGTATTTTTTGCAGTACCGCCGCAGCCTGTGAGCATTGCCGCGAGAAGCAGCGAAACACTGATTGAAGATAGCATTTTTTTCATTTTGATCAATTCCTCTCTCAGAGCCTGTTCAGTATCCTTTTCCTCACGTCTTTTCGGCAGATCCTGCCGTTGACTGCGTCAAAAATCCTTGTCATGCAACAGTGTGTACGTGGATTTTTTCCTTGTCACCGGAAAATTATGCCCGAAAATCCGCACATAAAAAGGCTCTGAACAGGCTCTTAATTCATAAGTACTTGTATTATATCATTTTATACACAAGCTTGTCAATGGAAAATGAAAAAATGGTCGTAAAATGCGTGGAATTTTAGGATTCATTTACTATTTTGCCTGTCATATGATGAATTTCAAGTTCAAGGCATACAGCATTTTTCGCAGATTTTCTTATCTCCTCTTCAACGTCATCGGGATTAGGGTAGAGTTTCAGTCCAAGTTCACGCAGATGAGCGATGAGCTCGTCATTTTCGGAAATTTCTCGCACTTCACCGAAAATTATAACGCTTTTAATATTGAGTGCCCATTCATTCTCACGGCGGAATCCTCTGTCATGCACACAGAAAGATACTTTTGGATCGGCTCTGAGGCATTCAAGTTTGTAGCCTTCCTTAGCGCAATGCAGGTAAATTCTGCCCGTGCTTTCATTATAAACATAATTCATAGGAAATCCGTAAGGGTAGCCGTTTGTGCCCTGTACGGACATTATTCCGCGTGGCTCGTTTTTGAGGATCTCAATACATTCTTCGCGTGAAAGTTCCTGCTTGAAGCGGCGCATTTTTGGAAACATTTTAAATTCCGCCTTTCATAATTTTTTAAATCAACTCATACATTATATCATACGGAAATACAAAAAACAAGCGATATTTTACATAATAATACTGCCGGATCATACAGGACTGAATATACTTTTCAAGATGTTGTGTCATAGCACCACGAGTTGACATATCCGCAGATATGACACCGTCTGTTCGTTCTTCAATTTTTATCTGTCCTTTTTGATTTTGGGTATAAGAAAACTGCTCACTGCTGTGGACGATTTAATCGTTATTCGGTTCGCCCCATGTGCTTTCATGGTGCTTGCATTTTTTACAGATTTCCTTATAATTTGGCTTGACCTTGAACTCATCAGGGATATTTGATTCATTGCCAAATATACCATCAATGATATCAATGTTTTCGATGCAATCATCTGCACTTATATCGCAATCTATAAGAGGGCAAAAACTATTTTCCATTATAATCACTCCTTTTTATTCAAATGCTTGTCTATAGTGTTAAGAATTTCAACTCACACGCCTCATGCGAGGCGTGACGGCAGCAGAATACAGTTAAGATCCGCGAATGTCCCATTTCAACTCACACGCCTCATGCGAGGCGTGACCGCCGTGCAGGCTGAATGCAGGCGGTCTCGGTGATTTCAACTCACACGCCTCATGCGAGGCGTGACATAGCAACAGAAGTGTTGTCGTTTGTCTCCGATATTTCAACTCACACGCCTCATGCGAGGCGTGACTGCAATCTTCGCTTAATTCCCAGCTCCTGAATTTCAATTTCAACTCACACGCCTCATGCGAGGCGTGACGCTCCCACGTTCTGAGCTACCATACTTTCAGGGGATTTCAACTCACACGCCTCATGCGAGGCGTGACGTCCAACAACTTCAACAGAATTTACGATATCGCAATTTCAACTCACACGCCTCATGCGAGGCGTGACGAATTAAACAACGTTCCTATTTCGTCAATAAGAACATTTCAACTCACACGCCTCATGCGAGGCGTGACGGGGATAAATATACTATAACGCTCGCGGAAATGCAAATTTCAACTCACACGCCTCATGCGAGGCGTGACTGACAAACTTTTGTAATAATGATAGTATATAAAAATTTCAACTCACACGCCTCATGCGAGGCGTGACTTTCTTTTCGATGTTAAGAAGTGGCACGACGCAGATTTCAACTCACACGCCTCATGCGAGGCGTGACTTTCAGCCATTTTCTCACCCCTTCCGTTATATAATTTCAACTCACACGCCTCATGCGAGGCGTGACGGCAAAGCAGGTCGAGATTGATGTTAACGGAATGATTTCAACTCACACGCCTCATGCGAGGCGTGACGACCCTGCGCTTGACATCGGGGACATGGTGATTGTAATTTCAACTCACACGCCTCATGCGAGGCGTGACCACATATCTCCAGTCTATGATTGTCGTAGGTCGTGCTATTTCAACTCACACGCCTCATGCGAGGCGTGACCTGGTGATCGTCTCGTTATTCAGCAATGCCCTGAGATTTCAACTCACACGCCTCATGCGAGGCGTGACATATTGCCGTCATCATCTTTTACGGGGTATTTATTATTTCAACTCACACGCCTCATGCGAGGCGTGACTGGCGCTTGTCGGCGGCGGTATTGGTCTTTTCCGTAATTTCAACTCACACGCCTCATGCGAGGCGTGACCTTGCAGATCTAATAGAAATAGATAACAATATTCATTTCAACTCACACGCCTCATGCGAGGCGTGACGACAAATCCGTCATTTTGTTGTATTATAATTTCGCATTTCAACTCACACGCCTCATGCGAGGCGTGACATTTCGGTTGATTCGTATAGTACACTTTTAGAAGCAGATTTCAACTCACACGCCTCATGCGAGGCGTGACCAAATTCCATTAGTTTTCGCACTATGGATGGAAACATTTCAACTCACACGCCTCATGCGAGGCGTGACGCTATGGCAGACCAGTGGTGCGAATATATAGAAAAGATTTCAACTCACACGCCTCATGCGAGGCGTGACTGACAACCTCGCATTAGGCTTTGCAGGAACAAAAGATTTCAACTCACACGCCTCATGCGAGGCGTGACACAGTGGGTGTTGTAAACCTTTTGCCAGCAATGGATTTCAACTCACACGCCTCATGCGAGGCGTGACAAGATTTCGATGCCATGGCTTGCAAGACCATGCTATTTCAACTCACACGCCTCATGCGAGGCGTGACTTCCGTCAATGTCAGCCGCTCCAAGTGCAAGCTTGATTTCAACTCACACGCCTCATGCGAGGCGTGACTAAGAGCCGTCAAGAACCGCTTGAGCTATTCTTCATTTCAACTCACACGCCTCATGCGAGGCGTGACGCTTTATGTTCGGCTGCAGGTTCAAATCCTGCGCTATTTCAACTCACACGCCTCATGCGAGGCGTGACGTCAAATGGTTCAGACACAAAAACACCCCCTTTCATAATTTCAACTCACACGCCTCATGCGAGGCGTGACTGGGCTCATAATCGACCTGGAGCGCCCTCTTCCAATTTCAACTCACACGCCTCATGCGAGGCGTGACATATATTCCATTGGTATAATGACTACAGCATAGATTTCAACTCACACGCCTCATGCGAGGCGTGACCAGCGAAAAGTAATACTTTTATAGTTGTAGATGAATTTCAACTCACACGCCTCATGCGAGGCGTGACCACTTCTCTGACAATTTTCTGAAAATTCAACTGTTATTTCAACTCACACGCCTCATGCGAGGCGTGACCTCCGCGTACTCCTTGGCTCTGAGGACATAGACATTTCAACTCACACGCCTCATGCGAGGCGTGACCTTTCAACCACTCAATTCTATCTCCGCCAACTTATTTCAACTCACACGCCTCATGCGAGGCGTGACAGAGAAATACATCAAAGAACGGGAGTACCTGGAATATTTCAACTCACACGCCTCATGCGAGGCGTGACGGAAAGTTGGTTATACAGAAGTTCAGATAAATGATTTCAACTCACACGCCTCATGCGAGGCGTGACGACCTTGCCAAAGGTCAGCGTTTTACAGTTTGGGAATTTCAACTCACACGCCTCATGCGAGGCGTGACTTCAAATGTGGAAGCAACATATTATGTATTTAAACATTTCAACTCACACGCCTCATGCGAGGCGTGACAATGAACTTTCAAAAAACGGAATCGAAAATATAATTTCAACTCACACGCCTCATGCGAGGCGTGACAAACAGGAAAGCGCAAAGCTCCTGACATATCGGACATTTCAACTCACACGCCTCATGCGAGGCGTGACTGACAATAGCCCAAAATGAGCATATAATATAATTATTTCAACTCACACGCCTCATGCGAGGCGTGACATCACGAAGTAGAAATCAATGAACTGCATGATAAAAATTTCAACTCACACGCCTCATGCGAGGCGTGACGACTTGACTTATGAATTTTTTCGCACTCTTGGAATTTCAACTCACACGCCTCATGCGAGGCGTGACCAACCTATATTACAACATTTTGTTGCTATGCACAATTTCAACTCACACGCCTCATGCGAGGCGTGACGTTTCTGTTGATGAGGAATCAAAAAAGTATATTGTATTTCAACTCACACGCCTCATGCGAGGCGTGACATCACAGTAAAAAATAAACCAAACAATCGCCGAATTTCAACTCACACGCCTCATGCGAGGCGTGACGATATCGCGGAGCAGCAACCGCAGGAGATCGCGATTTCAACTCACACGCCTCATGCGAGGCGTGACTCAACGTCGTGTAGGTTGTATAGGTTGCCCCATGATTTCAACTCACACGCCTCATGCGAGGCGTGACTATTACCTACAACACATTCCCAGTCAGAAAAACATTTCAACTCACACGCCTCATGCGAGGCGTGACGAGCGATATGCAGTCCGAAAATGGTGAGTGGTTCAAATTTCAACTCACACGCCTCATGCGAGGCGTGACAATTATCCAGTCGAATGTAGCTGCCCACTTCCGATTTCAACTCACACGCCTCATGCGAGGCGTGACTTGCGGACACACCGAAACAGTTTCTCTCTTTGGAATTTCAACTCACACGCCTCATGCGAGGCGTGACTGACGTGCGTACAGGGGCTAAGTGGTACGGCGATATTTCAACTCACACGCCTCATGCGAGGCGTGACAAATGTCACAACGGACCGAGAACGAATTGAAAAAATTTCAACTCACACGCCTCATGCGAGGCGTGACCGCAGGAAGCTTATTGATCAGATCGAGAAGATACGATTTCAACTCACACGCCTCATGCGAGGCGTGACAGAATATACCTTGAAACGCTTGAAAAGGCAGTGAAATTTCAACTCACACGCCTCATGCGAGGCGTGACCGCAAGTGCAAGGGCGGTTCCAAGGCGATAGCCATTTCAACTCACACGCCTCATGCGAGGCGTGACGTCAGGTTCTCCCCACGCTCAGCCTGAATGTCTGTCAATTTCAACTCACACGCCTCATGCGAGGCGTGACCCTTTGAAATGTTTGAGGGACAGAAAGACTATGATTTCAACTCACACGCCTCATGCGAGGCGTGACGAAAACGGCTGTCTGCCTGTTGTTACGATTGATAATTTCAACTCACACGCCTCATGCGAGGCGTGACGACTTGCGCTCGACTTGATAAACTCAAAACAGCATAATTTCAACTCACACGCCTCATGCGAGGCGTGACGACGTGCGACTATCCGATACATTTTGACACATACAATTTCAACTCACACGCCTCATGCGAGGCGTGACCTGTGTCCGCATTTACCTGCTGGACAAACTCGGATTTCAACTCACACGCCTCATGCGAGGCGTGACGAGATTCACAATGCATGAACAACGGCACGGAAACGCATTTCAACTCACACGCCTCATGCGAGGCGTGACAGAAAGCCTCCTGACTATGTTGTCGAGCTTATCATTTCAACTCACACGCCTCATGCGAGGCGTGACAGAGAAGTGTTATAGCTTTCGAGGCGCGAAGAAATTTCAACTCACACGCCTCATGCGAGGCGTGACGTCGAGCGTTGAAGTATCAACATTTGATATCATGTCATTTCAACTCACACGCCTCATGCGAGGCGTGACCACTCACAATGCGGAACTGTGACGGCTCAGAGCTATTTCAACTCACACGCCTCATGCGAGGCGTGACTGCTCCGACTTGAAAACTTCAACCAGATCACCTGCATTTCAACTCACACGCCTCATGCGAGGCGTGACATTTTAAACTGGGACAAATTTCTGCGAGTCACTTATTTCAACTCACACGCCTCATGCGAGGCGTGACGTGCACTGTTTTGCAATGTCACGCGCCTGCCGAGATGATTTCAACTCACACGCCTCATGCGAGGCGTGACCCTATATCTTGTATAAAATATAGAGCCACACTCCAATATATTGGGGCGGACATCAGGAATACTGCTTTTTGGATGTATTTTTTGTGCTTATATTACGGCGAACCTACCGCAGTATTCCTTTTATTTGCGGTTCGCCGATTAAATTATAAGAACACCTTCGGGGTTATAGGTCTCTTTAGCGCCAAAGTGCTCGATCCTCTTTTCCCAGTTGTTCCCAAGGTAGTAAATTCGCAGACTGTCCTTTTCACTGTCCATAAGTTCCAGAAGTTTGTGCTTGATCTTCAGAAAAGTTCCGTAGTCCACATCAAGCTCAAAAACCGAATTCTGAACCCTTTGTCCGTAATTCTGGCAATGCTTTGCTATTTTGCGCAGTCTGCTTTTGCCTTTAGCATCTGTAGTGCACACATCGTAGCTTACAAGAGTCATCATAGCTTATCCCTCATTTCTGCAAATAGCACGGATATTCGGATATCTCGCCGCGAACATATTTTGCCAGCAGGTTACTTTGCACGAACGGCAGCAGTCCTATCGGGATTTTCTGTTTAAGATACGGGTGCATTATCTGCGACCGCTTTTTTTCCTGCCATTGTGTAATAACTTTTTTCCTGCCGTCAGAGTTCAGCATAACAGCTCCGCTCGACTGTGTTTCAAAATCATCCGCATTGAGTATTTTCAGATTTATCATAGTAAGCACGAGTCGTTCAACAATACATCTGCTTTCTTCAACGAGGTCGCAGGCGAGACTGCTACGTCCCGGGCGCATTGTATGAAAATACCCCATAAAGCTGTCAAGACCGACTCCCTCAAGCGCCGAAGTATAGTGCGAAGTGAAGATAGTATACAGAAATGAGAGCACAGCATTTACACGGTCAAGCGGAGGACGCTTGGTTCGCGAGGTCAGGTAAAAATCCTCTTTCTGTTTTAGGATCATTCGGTCAAAAACTGCGAAATATTGTTTTGCACAGCTACCTTCAACGCCCATTATCGTGTCTCGGTCATTGTATTCATAGACCGTCTCTATCTGTTCCTTTAGATAGGCAATGCACTCCGAGACCTTTCCGTCCTCATCTATCTGAGGATAATCTTTAAGGCTTCTTTTCAGCACAAAGCAGGTATTGTAAAGCTTGGCTGCAACAGTATTCTGAGCAAGGATAAGTGGCGGATCTGCAAACAGCCGAAACTGCTCTGCTCTGAGGTAAATGTTGCCCTTGGTCTTGCCTCGTATGTGTGCGAGAAGCGAACCGTTTGGCGTAAAGAAATTCAGTGCAACGCCCTCTTGCGCACATTTTCCCATAAGGGCAGGGGAGCAGCCGCTGTAGCCGAAAACATAGATATCTTCCAGATTGACAAGTGGGACGCGCATAGGCGGCTTTTCATCAAATTTACAAACGATGTTTTCGCCGTCCAGAGAAAGGTAGGCTGTCTCGTCAAGAATATAAAGCGAATTGAGCAGTTTTTTCATTTTACCCTCCTTATAGCCTGTTTAGTGCGTTGAAATTATTCTTCCCACATTTTGTCGATCATGCCGCGAACACTTTGCGCCGGAGCTTTCGGAAAGCAGTCGTTATAAAGCGAACAATTGCTGCAAACCTGTCCCTTTCGGCACGGCGGAATGGAATGTGTTTCGGAAATTTTCTTCATCTCGGAAAGATACTGCAACAGCAAGCTGTGATAATAGTCCCCCTCAGTATCGAACGGCAGCTTTACGCGTTTTCTGGTCGAGGAGTAGTAGATATATGCCTCGCAGTCGCAATTCCATACGCTGTCGGCGCAAAGCTTCTGTGCGTAGACCTGGATCGCGTCGGACGGATATAATGCCTCGCTTTTGGGTGCGGTAGGCTTGAACTCAACAAGCCTTACACGATAGCGCCCGTCATGCTCCGCAATTTCGATACCGTTTTTATCGGGTACAAATTCCACACAGTCACACACTCCGAGCAGCGAATACTCATCATTCCATACGGTTACGGAATTTTCCGCGACCACCCCTTTGGGCATATACCGTGGCTTGTCACTGTGAACTGTTTCATGCAGGATATTGGCATTTACTACCGCGGCGTTTTCAGCCTAGTCCTGATTGAGTTCAAGGAGTGCAAATCTGCGCGGACAGTACATATAGTGCTGTATCATGCGGAGCGAAACAGGCTTTTCGGACATCATAGCTTTTCGATAAGTGTAACTCCGTCCGGCAATGTGCTGTCAACGGTTATTTCATAATCGGAGAACTGTCTCGGAATAGCAATATCAGCTTTTTTTGCAACTTCTATCTTATCAAAGAGCACACCTGCGGGAGCATTTCCGAGCGCGCTGTCGTGCTTGAAAATATAAAGCTTGCGGACTGTCATCTTGCCGCGTGCAGCACTTCTGTCGTGCTCGAACATATTGAGTACGGCATTCCACAGGAGTTCGAGGTCATCCTCATTGAATCCCGTTACTTTCTGTGCGAGCATAGCCGAAACATAACCCTCTGCACGGTAAAGACCGTAGGAGATAATGGATTTCTTACCCATTTCGGTGTTGCCCACTTCCTGCCTTTCCTCCGTTGTTTTAGCCTGTCGTGTTATTGTGATATCCTGCGGATAAACGGGGTCAATGCTCTTTGCGAAAGCAAGCTGCACAGGGCCTCTTACTATGCCGCAGGGATCGTTTCCGGTACTCATAACAGCTCCGAAAGCTCTTACATCGAAATAGTTATCGCATATGTATTTCTGAGCAGTGGCAACATCATTTGCATTTTTGCCCTTCTGACCTGTTTTAAGTCCAAGTTCCTCGTAAGCTTCCGTGAATTTGGTGTTGAGAGCCTTGTCCGCCTTTATGAGGATATTGTAACCTGCCTCGCCCTCGCGTGCAAGTTCAACATAGTTGCGTATCTTGCGCTTGAGACAGACATCTGTTACGATACCGAGGGAAGTTTCTGGGTCAGTTCTCGGCATATTGCCTGCATCGGGGTCACCGTTAGGATTACCGTTCTCAACATCAAAGAGAGCTACAAATTCATATCTGTTCTTAATTACGTCTGACATATTCAATCTTCCTTTCCTGTTTCAGTGGATTTTTTATCCCATAATGCATTTTTCTGCTGATAATATCCGATAATGAACCTGCCCTGATCGTCAGGCGGCATTGTTGAGGGGAACTGTCCGTCAAGACCGCTCATGATCTCGCCGATAAGTTTCTGCCAATATGTGTCATTTTCAAATTTTGCCATGTGATTCTGCGAGAGCTTTACAAGCCTCGGGAAAACCGACACAGGTCTTGCGCAAGCTGATGCAAAAAAGCTGTCCTTTATTGTTCGGTTGAGCTTATCACTTGATGCTTTCTGCTGTATTCTCTCCAGAACTGCGAACAGTCTTCCGCAGAGATATGCAGGGTTTTTGTTTTCCGTATTTAGTGCCAATGTGATCTCCTCCTTATTATTTGATAACCGCGCTTTGCGGTTCAGATATGCTTTTATAAGTCCTATTTTTATTGCTCCGAATTTAGCGCCCATACTCTCATCAGTCTTTATCCTGCGCAGGACTGTGTGCAGCATAGCATCGGGATAGCGTGTGCCGTTCAGAGCCGCGAGCATTATTGCGGATTGCAGCGGGGGAGGTATGCTCCCTTTTGTTTCCTTGGGGGAAACAAGCTCCTTGAATATGCGCCACATCGGTATTAAATTTTCGTTTTTCTCCGTATTCAGATCGTTCTGATGCTGAAACAGATTCTTCATGATATTTCCGAACGATCCGCGGAGCAGAAACTTTACCGAAATTCGTGCGGCATTTGGTGTTACTCCTGCAATGACGAAGTCGGTGTTTTTTGTGAAAACACTGGTATCTGGAACAGTTCCGTTTTGGAATGCTTTTGCGGCTGCGTGGAGATCTTTTTGTAATTCAGTTACCTCATCGTCATCGTCCGAACAATTAAGAAATTGCGAGAAGCAATCGCATTCTTCCTCCTCATCGGGCGAAAGTCCGAAATAGAAAAGGGTCATGTCATCAAGGTAAAGGTGGTGCATGGAATTTGTGAGCAGGTAGTTCATAGCCGCCGTGTATTTTTCCATAGCATTTTCGGAAATATTGCTGTTATAAGATTGTTCCTTGCGGTATGACTCAAATGACTCGGCATTATATCCGACCAGAGTCATTCCCGTGGCATTGCCGCCGCGAATTCCCTTTTTTATCTTATTATGAATTTTGGAAACAGGTAGCATTTTACCCTCGATCGGGCACATGGACAACGTTTTTCCGCTCTGCGAGTCTGACTCTTTTGACTCGGCATACTCTGTGTACTTTTTCTTCAGCAGTGCATCATTGTTCAGGAGAATATCAGGTCTTCCCTCAAGGACAAAACAGTAGGAAGCCGTGGAATAGTCCTTGGAAATTGCTTTCAGATGAGGATTCTCCGTTTCGTCCGCAGGATTCCAATTGATGAGAAATTCACGGAATGCATTGATAATAGGGGAGTCGAGTCCCTCACAAAATTCAAGATTGCCGTTTACAAAGCATTCATGTGATTTTTTCGCCTTGTTGGTATTGTCCTCAGGCGTGAATGAATCGCTTTTTTTGTCGTAGTTAAGTCCGAAAATATACAGCGGACGGTGCTCGGCAATATTAAGGTCAATTCCCGGTTTCTGCGAACGCATGGGGAGGATAAATGTTTCCTTTCTGACGACAGGCTTTTTCTTGCCGTCAATTCCCACTTTTTCCCGTATGTCCTGAATACTGCTGATCTTTCCCTCCGGAGTGAGAAAGATTTTATGCGATATCTCAACATTTTCAAAGTATTTTGGAACTCCGTCGCTTACTTCCTCCGTGTTCATGTCATAGTATTGGCAAAGCGCCTGTATCAGCATACCGTATCCCTCCTGTACTTCGCGACATCGATAACTCCGTCGATCATTTTCGGGCGGTAGTATACGGCTTCGGCTTCATCGGAAAATTTATGCTTTTCCCAGTTGTCGTCCGTGAATTTCAGACCGTATAGCATATATCCGAGGTCGCGTTCACCGCACAAGGTCTCGTCTGTCCTGAGAGCGTCAAGTGAATCCGCAAGTGTTATTGACCTGACCGCGAACTCTCTGCACCCGAGTACAGGCTGTCGGAAATGCTGACCGTTCCTCAGACGCCGAAGCATGATATTGTAGTGCTTTTCTTCGCACTCGTCCTCTTTTTCGGAACGTATACCAGTAAGCTCAAAGTGAAAACTTATGCCGTATTTGACATTTTTAAGTATCATGCTGCTGCGCTGTGTACGCTTGTCGGCGGTGTAAAATTCGGGCGGATCATTTTCCTTTATCTGCTTTGCGGTGATGTGTACCTTGTCCTTAACTTCGTTTCGGCGTATGTTGGTGAATACTATCGGGTTGCAGACCACGATCTTATCAATAACATAGCGTATCGCGGGTTTCCAGTAAATGCTTTTCAGAAGTCCCTCAAGAGCACTCGGCGTCGGGACATCATAACTCACGCGTTCCACTTTCATTTCCGGCCGAGTGAAGCAGGCATAATCGCCCTCAACGATAATTGAGATTCCATACCCCATGAAAAATACCTCCTGTCTTATTGAATAAAATAACTGTCGTTTGTTTCATCGGTAAGTCCAGTTTCCTCATTGTAATACTGCATTGCACCGAGGACGAACATTCCCGATTGCTCACACACTATTCCGCGTTCAAGCAGGTCGCGGAGCATATACGGATAAACCGAAACCGTGTACCTCTGAAGCTTTCGTTTGACTGAGGGGTCGAACTCCGCCTGTCTTAAAAACTCCACAGCCTCATCTGTGTGAGGTACAACTACGGCAATGCTTTCGGAGTTTATGTACTCAAAGTATTCAGCGTAGCTCCTGAACGGAATATCGCAGATATTATGCTTTGTATCAAAGTGGTTTTCGTTGAAAAATACAATTGAATTGCGTTCGATCACGTCACTGTGGTGGAAGAAAAGTCTCCTGTAATACTCCTTGATGCAGTCGGGGGAGTTTATATCTTCAAATTCATTCATCAGACCTTTAGCGATCTCGGCGCGTATGCCTAAGTCGCCCTTGGGCATATCATCGCTCTCAAAGACGAACACCTGTGAACCTTCTCTCAGACCCTCGCGGTTGCAGCGTCCGCCTGCCTGCAAAATACTGTCTAATCCTGAGATCTGACGGAATACTGCTGCAAAATCAAGATCAACGCCTGCCTCTATCAAGGAGGTGGAAATTACTGTAACAGGTTCGTTTTCAGCAAGATCGGCGCGTATCTTTTTAAGTATCTCCAAACGATTAACGGGAGTCATAAACGTTGAAAGGTGGTATTTTTTGCCGCCCACAAGGTTATAGAGTTCACGCGCAGCCTTTCGGGTGTTTACGACACACAGCGCGTTTTCGTGCTGTGTCGCTTCAAAGGCAACTCCGTTGTAATCCCTGTGACCGAGAAATGTATAGCGGCAGTTCGCGAATGAACTAAAACTGCTCTTGTCGGTAATAAGCTCACGGATCTCAGCCATGTTCGCATACTTGTCCAGAAGCGGCATGAAGTCGGGCATTGTCGCTGAAAGAAGTATCGCGTGGCTGTTCAGATATTTCGTGATATAGCCTATTCCGCGCAGACACGGCTGGAGATGATCGGTGGGCAGCATATGTATCTCGTCAAAGACCAGCACGGAATTTGCAAGGTTATGCAGCTTGCGCAGTCGGCTTCCTTTATAGTGGTAAAGCGACTGGAAAAACTGCGCGTTTGTCGTAACAATAAGTTTGGCGTCCCAGTTTTCACAGCTTTTTTTGAGTTTCTCCGCGGTGGTTGAAGTCGGCTTGTCCTTTGCGTCAAAATCATAGTTTGAATGATGTTCGAGTATCTCAACGCTGTCACCGAGAATATCCGAGAAAACTCTTGCGGTCTGTTCAATTATCGAGGTGTAGGGGATTATGTAGATTATCCTGTCCTTGCCCTTGCGAACCGCGTGTTCAAGCGCGAGTTTCAGGCTGCAAAGAGTTTTTCCGCTTCCCGTGGGCATTTGCAGAAAACTGATATCGGCACTGTCGTCAAAGTTTTCAAGCGCCTGTTTCTGGAGTTCGGCACGCGCTCTCTTTACGGGAGTATTCGCGGTGAACTGCGCAAGTTTTTCGTTTACGCGGTCAAGAGCCTTAACAAAATCTCCGCCCATGCCGCGTTTTATGTTCGGCTGACAGAAATGCTCGGTGTCGAGAAAATCTGCGTCAGTCAGGCATGAGAATATGTACTTTGTCAGAAAAGCAAAGCGCTCAACTGCTTCCGTCTTTTCCTGACAGCCATTGGTAATGTAGCTGATCGCTTCATTTGAAGGACATTCGACCGTTATTTCATTTTTGTACGCGCTGTAATCCTCAGTCTCGTGTTTAAGTCTTGCGCGAAGCGTAGAGCCTTCTAACTCGACTCTTGAACCACCGACGGGCAGTCCTGTGTGATGTCCTGCGATAACATATTGCAGCAGCGGAACACATGGAGATTTTTTACCAAAGAGAACCTCGGCTTCTTTTGCGCCGCATATCGCGTGCTCAACTTGAATGTGATTGTTGCCGCGAATGCGTTCCTGAAACTTTTCGGAATACTTTCCGATGTCGTGGAGTCTGCCTGCTGTCGCTGCCAGATCTTTTGCGGGCGGAATCGCCCAATTGCGGCAAAGCTCCTCTACCCCATGAAGGTGCGCCGCAACACTTTGTTCGTCGCCATTGTCGTTAATGTGTGCTATGTACAATAAAGTCCCTCCAATCCCAACAAAATTGCTTTTATATACAAAAATCGCGTTGATAAATATATTATACTATGAAATATAACAATAGTCAAGGTGCATTCAAAAAATAAATGTCGAATTTTGTCGAATTTTATGAAAAATTTTTTCAGCCGGTCGTGGGCAGTTAACCATTGCTTTTTATTATGCCAAAAAGCTTGACCGCTGAGAAAATTTGTGCTACAGTATTTATAATATATTAATGCAGCATTGATGATCCGCCAAGCCGGTATGATGTTATGGTAATGTTATAAACTGATTCAGAGGTGCATAAAAATGATAGTAAGAAAGTACGAACCAAATGATATAGAGAAGATGATATGTATCTGGAATGAGGTCGTTGACGAGGGCGTGGCTTTTCCGCAGGAGGAAAAACTGGACTCCGTGACGGGACAGCAGTTCTTTGCTTCACAAAGCTATTGCGGAGTTGCTGCTGATGAAAATAATAATGTTGTCGGTCTGTATATTCTTCACCCGAATAACGTGGGACGCTGCGGTCATATATGCAATGCAAGCTATGCCGTAGCTTCATCATGCCGCGGAAAGCATATCGGTGAAATGCTCGTTACCGACTGCATAAAAACTGCCGCAAACATCGGATTCAGGATCTTACAGTTCAATGCCGTTGTGGAGAGCAATATCCATGCAAGACACCTTTACGAGAGAGTCGGATTTATTCAGTTGGGAGTAATACCTAACGGTTTCAGAATGAAAGACGGCCACTTTGAAAACATTTGCCCGTACTATATCGAGTTGTAAGTTTTTGACGTGATCGGCGCAGAAAATAGGAGAAATGAACGTTAAGGGCGGCACTTTTACCCGATAAAAAAGTTATATATCCCTTACAGTTAATCATTACAGTTTTGTTATATCTGTCTTACAGCCGAAGTTGAATTTTTGACCTAAAATAGGCGATTTCGGGCAAAATTAAAAATGTCGGAAAAAGGTTTTCCCACTTGACATTTGAGACAAAATGGAATATAATCATGTAAACGGAGCGTACAGCGTATATTAAGGCTCTGTAAGAAAACACACAGGAGGAAACATCATGAAAAACATATTTAAGAATGAAAAATTTTGGCTGGTAACCGCAGGTGCTGCAGGTGTTATCTTCGGTAAAAAGGTTCTCACTGCAAAGAAAACAAGAGAACTCGCTGTTACAGGTCTTGCAAAGGGAATGAAGCTCAAGAACGATGCTAATTCTGCTTTCCAGAGCATGAAGGACGAGGCTCAGGATCTTTGTTATGAGGCAAAGGAGCAGGCAGGTCTTAACGAAACAAGCAAAGAAAGCGAAAACTAATGCGCTACAGGATCGTATCTGATTATCCGGGCCGTATCAGAGTGCGTTTCGGCGGATATGCTTTTGACAAGTCACTGGAAAGCTGTATACAGAAGGTGACTGAGGCTAATCCCTTTATACTGTCTGCGGAGGTGCATTACGCCAACGGAGGTCTGCTGATCTGCTATAAAAAGGATCGCAGACACGATGTCATCAGCTTTATCGAAAGCCTTGATTTCCGCACCCTTACCCCTCTGCCTGAGGATACGGCAACAAATGAAATAGACAATAACTTTAAAAAGGGACTGACTAAGCTTGTTGCTGTCCATTACGCAAAGAAGCTGCTCCTTCCCGCGCCTCTGCGTGCAGCTTTGGCTGTATACAATGGTGCAAAGTATATCTTAAAGGGCGTTTCTGTGCTCGCAGAGGGCAAGCTGACGGTCGAGGTGCTGGACGCTGCATCTATTACAGCCTGCCTTGCACAGCGAAACTTCAAGACGGCTTCAACGATAATGCTGATGCTTTCAGTTTCGTCTCTGCTTGAGGAATATACTCATGCGCGTACAAAGGCGGTGCTCACTTCAAGTCTTGCGGTAAAGGCTGACACAGTATGGCTCGCAAATGGAGATGAGGACGTTCTTATCCCGATAAGCAAGCTTTCTGTCGGCGACAAGATCCGCGTGAGAACGGGTAGCGTTATTCCTGTTGACGGCGAAATAACCGAGGGCGAGGCCTACATAAACGAGTCTTCCATGAC
>ULUY01073817.1_pt1 | contig 27476 bp, 20 predicted proteins | sample 1959031 | NCBI WGS metagenome assembly ULUY01 (sample SAMEA4835774, study PRJEB28245) | human gut metagenome | biome: gut microbiome; material: fecal sample | place: Denmark | collected 2008
GAATTAGAAATTTGATCGCACTCTTCTTCTAAAAATCCTTTTATATTAATTTTGTATTCTTTAATTAATAAAATCAGCTTATCATAACTAATATCGTTAATTCCTTTTTCAATTTTATTAATAGATGATCTAGAGGTATAGCCTAACTTTTTTCCAAATTCTTCTTGTGAAAGTCCAAGTGATATTCGTAATTCTTTTATTTTATCCCCAATTGTTTTTTTCATTCTAAATTCCTTTACTTAAAAAATTCATTATAAGTTTAATTATAACTTCTTTTTCTTCCGGATTTGATTCAGCAGTTAAAATGGTAATTGCAACTAATGTATCGTTTGATATTATTATTTTGCCATTTTTAATTAATGCGTGATTTCTATTTAAAAATTCCAAAAATAATGTTGCAGCAATTCTTTTACATCCATCCGCAAAAGGATGATCTTTTACTAAAAAATATAATAAATGTGCTGCTTTTTCTTCTAATGAAGGATAAACTTCTTGACCGAAAATATTTTGATAAACGGCGGCTAGAATTCCTTCTAATTTTCCATTTTCTTTTTCAACGCCGAATACAGAAGATGTGTTTTTAAACTTCATTGAATCGATAATTGCTCTACAATCAGAATATGTTAATTCATATATTGTTTCTTTTCCTTTTGGTTTTATTAGACATTGATGATCATAATTATCTAATAAATCTAAAGCTTTAGTATATTTTTCTATAACATTAACTAATGTTTCTTGATCGATATTTAATGATGATGCAAGCATCTTATTTTGTACTTCAATTGTTTTATTAAGCACTTCTATTCTTTTTTTATTAATGGAATAACCTTGTATTAAGTATTCTTTTAGAATTTTGTTTGCCCATTTTCTAAAAATAATACCTCTTTGAGATTTTACTCTATATCCTACAGAAATAATCATGTCAAGATTATAAATTTTTATGGTACGATTAACTTTTCTATTTCCCTCAATTTGAACATGTGCGTTTTCCGCACATGTTGAATTAATATCTAATTCTTTGTCTTTATAAATGTTATTAATATGTCTAACAATTCTTGTGCGATCAACATTGAATAATGATGCCATTTCATCTTGTGAGAGCCAAACAGTTTCATTATTAATATCTGCTCTAACATCAATTTCGAAACTATTGTCTACAAATCTTACTATTTTAAAATTTTCCATAAACATTACCCAAAAACATTATACAATTTTGTAGATTACAAATCAACGTGAAATTATTTTTTATGAGGGTTTGAGCTTGCCTTTAGAAAATTTTGATATAAAGTGCGTAATGCTTATTTTTGTGTAATGTTTCTACCAATTTACGTAATCTTTCTTTCATTTTGCATAACACAACAACATTTATTTTATAAAATTAAAAAATGTTACTTTATAATTTTTCAATAACTATTTTTATCTGACCATTTTCTTTCGAGATATTTTTTTCTTGTAATGCTTTCAAATATCTTTTAGTAGTTCTTTTTGTTTTATTAATTTTAATTGATGTTTTTCTGCTGTTAAAGCATGGTCATTTAAAATTAACTCTATAATTTTTCTTTCTATTGCATTAAGATTTACGTTTGAACTCCGATTTTTGCACACGAAACCCCAGGCTCGGTATGGGGTCAAATAGGTGTAAAGATTTGACCTCCCCCTCCCCTATCAAGGAGATTATTCTCAAAAATTACCAATTTATTAGTAATTGATGAGAAAGCTTTGTTTCGACTTGTATCGCGATCCAAACGGGATAATAACCTCATCGCTTGGTTCATAGAAGGCATCTGTAGCATGAGCCAACTGATGAATCTATTATCTTATGCTAATGATATTATTTGAGCATCTTGCATAAGTCTTTTTTCTAATGTCTCTATTAAATGTGTATCAACGTTCATATCTTTCCAAGATGATAGTGGCCCATTAGTAACAATAATTAAGCTTCTTGTTTCTTGAAGGAACATCATTAGCTTATATATCAAGACAAGTTCATCTTCCGTAGGTGTTAGGTAAAACACATCATCGACGATAATCAAATCTGCATTTAGAACATTGTTCCAGCATTTCTTCTTAAGCTTTGACTCAAGCATCAAGTCATCCAACGTAAGGTAAATTACCTTAGCACTTTTTTCTAAAGCATTCATTCCAATAGTTGAAGCTAGTGATGTTTTCCCTGTTGAGCAATCACCAACTATGAAGATATTTTGTCTTTTTAAAGCAAAATCAAACTCTCTTAGTTTTGATAGTTGCCACTTAAGACCATCAGTTATTCTTGTCTCATCGAACGATAATTGTTTTAATCTTGATGACTTTTTTAAATCCTTGATCTTATTAGAATTTCTAATATTCACTTCCTCAAGCAAAATTTTATATAGATAATCCTTATTCGATAATCTTTCATCATTTAAGTCTATCGTTCCATTTGCAATATTTTGTAAATTCAATATTTTTGCCAGTTCTTGTATTTCTTTTACATCAGCCATTGTTTATTCTTTCCTTTCTTATTTCTTCAGCTCTTTCCTTATAATGCCTAAACGTATGTGTAGGTAGATATTTTTTAGCGGTAGCCTCACCCATTTCCATTAATAACCAGGAGCATAGTTCAAACGCAGTGCAAGTATCATTATCAATACAATGCTTCATGCCTTTAATGATCACAACCTCGGAATAAAATTTCTTAAGGCTTCCTATCTTTCTACATTGAGCAAATACATATCTAGGTTTCTGTTCTCGTAATCTCTTTAAATAATTAATTGCAACATCACTATCCTTAAATTCAGTTAGAAGAACTTTTTCTATTGTAGGTTCTTCTTTTGTTTCTACGACTAAAGGAACGATATTACCCATTCCTGTAACAAGCCTATGCTTACATATCAACTCACTTGTGTTTGCAAGATAAAACATCAAATAATCATCATGTCTTTCGATTCTTATCCTATCCCCTTCAGTTATTCTACCCATCGGAAGCTTATAAAGGTTATCCCTATATTCAACAGTATCATGGTAAACCGAATGTACCACAACATCATCATTCTTCTTTTCATAATACTTTTGAAGTTTAGGATATTCCTTTTTAAATAGTTCTCTAGGTGATTTCTTTGTAGTATCATTAATCATTCCATTTCCATCACGATCAAGCCAATCGATAAATTCTTGGTTAAGCCTATCAAGTCCATAGTATATTCTTCCATCTAGAAACTGATGCTTAACGTAATCAACTGTTTTTTCAACCTTTCCTTTAGTTGATGGGTCATAACCCTTGCATAGATAAATAGTAAACCCAGTTTCCTTAATAAAATCTTCAAATTCTTTAACAAAGATAACATCACCCATATTTTCAGATACAACCATTGTCTTATCTTGATCATAAACAATCATTTGAGTTCTTCCACCAAAATACCTAAATGCAGCAATATGTGCATCAATAGTAGATTTAGCATCAAATGGATCAACTGAGAAATAAGCGAACTTCATTCTCGAATACGATAGAGTCATACAAAAGAAATAAATTCTAACATTTCTTTTATAAGCCGTCTGCATCACATATTGTCCAAAGTCTACCTGAGCTTCATATCCTGGTTCTGTCTGTTCTCTTATTTGAAACTTTCGTGGTGGTTTTATTAATCCAGTCTGTTCTCTTACCTTTTTAACGTATCTAAAAAACGTAGATGCAGGTATCTCAAAATCAGGAAAATCTTCCTTAATTCTATTCATTAGAACAGTATTGTTAATTTGCGGACATATTTTCAGTATCTCAATTATGTACTGACGATAATTATCAAGAATAAACTCATGTTCTTTTTGAAATGAATTGAAGAATTCTTCATCTCTGTCCCACCAATTGCAAACTGTTTTATAGGACAAATTCAATTTTTCTGATACCTTTAGTTTTGAAACCCCAAGTTCCTTTAGTTCTTGGAGTTTCCTATATTGTTCAATTCCTAACATTTATTTATGCACCTCCTCAATAATAAGAATTGAATTTGCTCATCAAATAATATGAGCGTCAATAATTATTCATTTTGCATCACCCCCTTAAGTTATATCTTAAGATATAAAATCGTCAAATGTGCATAGTCTACATAGTCCACGTAAGACTCTGTTATAAGGAAAATTTTAAGGCCAAAAATCTATATAGGAAGACTTTTGCAAAGACCATGTAGACCGTGTCATATAAAGAAAAAGGTAGCAATCACGCTACCATATTATCTTTTAGAAATGACTAATGTAAAGATTTAGTTAGTATTTTTAAGTACTCACTTATTATAAATATTAGAATTCATAGAATAAAATCGTATGGACATTTTTTATAAACGAATAAAAAATCAATAAAGCATTTTAAGACAGCATAACATTTTTTACATTATGTATTCAAAACTAATTAAATCATCATCAAAAATTCCTTGTTTTAACATTTTGCAAACAACTTGAGAATATTTTATCGTTACTGGATATTTTGAATATATAATGTCAGAACTGTTAAAATCCATTTTTGTAAGATACATTAAATCATCAACCACTTGATTAATAGAAATATTACCATAGAATTTTCTTATTTTAATTGGCTTCCCAATGCCCCTTTTATTATTTCTGTAAGTATACCCTCTTAAAATGTCGGTAGATACCACAGATCCATCTGTCCAAACATAAGCTGTATCTCGTGAATTTTTTACTATTGTTCCTCTTCTAACAGGATAGCCACTGCATTTATTATTTCTAAAACAAAAGCTATTAAACTGTGTGTAATCACTAATTTGTATCAAATCAAAATCATCAATTCCTTCAAATGCTTTTTTAAATCCTTCAATCTCTTCTTGTTTAAAAGGGTCACAGCGATGAATGACAATTCTTTTCAGAGACTCAATTTTTGAACTTTTATAATATGTTGTTCTTATTTTAACACCTAAGTTATAAGCTTCATCTAAGGATAGATATTGATTTTTTCTTTGCTTGTCTGAAATTTGTGTAACAATCAACTGCATACCTCTTCCAGCACCGTCAAACATTTGACTGCATCCAACAGTAATTCCTCTAGCATCTCTTCCAAAACTCATTCCCAAAAATAAAGTATCTTTAGAATAATATCTTGGATACCATGGCATTCCTATAGTTTTTGTATAAATTCCAATTGCTAAATTGAATATTTTTTTGTTAATGTCATCATATGAATCAATACTTTTTTCTTCTATAAATTGGGTTTTGTATTTATTTGCACAAGATAATTTGATAGAATCGTGCAAATCAAAATTATCATCTGCTCTATATATAGACAATTTATTTGAAATATAGATGAGCACAATATCAACATTTTTTTCATCATATAATTTCTTTATACCCCTAATACAAAAATCTTTAAATGAATAAGCATTGACTTTACTAGAATTTAATAGTTGAGAATTATAAAAATTAGGAAGTCCATTATATTCTATCTCGATTTGCTTTTTAAAAACAGACGAAAATCCTCGGTATTCAGGAATTATACTATTACTTTTTCCTTTTACTTTAGTTCCATTGACCAATAAATCTAAATATGCCTTTAACTTTTTTTTATCATCACTTGGACAAAAAATACCAACCTTAATTTTCTTGTTTGAAAAAAGAGTATTACGTGGGCCAAACTCATTGAGTAGTTTAATTTGATTGACGCTATAATTATTATCAACTACCATTTCTGGTTCATCTGAGCAGTTATAGATTTCTAATTCTTTTTTTGTATTACCAAGGTTGCATCTATCAAATTCAATATTGTTATTATAAAGATCGATTTTTAATGAATTGCCAAAAATCTTATTAAATAGTTCATTCCTTTTACCATAATTCGTAATAGCATATAAGTCTGATTTTAATTTGTTAATCTGTAGCTTAAGGCTATCATTGTTTTCAATACTATCAGAAAAATAATTAACATTTGATAACAGACATATTTTACCATTAAATAAATCAATTGATATCTCGAGACCTTCTTTTATAGAGCTATCACTCTGTAAATATAAATCATCTTTAAATACACCAATATTTTTACTTCTAAAATATATTTTAATGATTTCTTTAATAAGTCTACATTTATTAAAAATAGGAATTGGTTCATCGCAAATATAAATTTCTTCTAATAATGACTTTGGCAAATCTAAAATATTAATAACTTTATCTTTATTACCAACTATATAAAGTTTATCTCTATACTGCAAAATATAGCAATCTAAATTTTGCTTGTTAAATTCTTTAATATACTTAGTCGTGAATGAGGCTGAAATTCTATAGCAAAATGGATTACTAATTAATTCATTAGCATTAAATTCCATCTTCTCAGGTTGATTAACAATCATTAATTCAAAGTTACTATTGCTATTTTTTTTATATATCTCTTCAATCACTTCATTATTACTATTTTGAAAAGAATATAATTTTGAAAACAAGTCATCAAATCCCTGTATTAAACAATATCCAGAGTTTTGATTATTATTAAGTAAAGAAACAATTTGATTATTTTGAATACAAGATTCATCAATACTACACCAAATGATTTCGACCCCTTGAACGGATAATGCGTGTAATGAATTCATAACAGAATCATCCATTCCAGAATATCCTAATACAATTAAAGTTTTATACTTTGCTTTTATAACAGAATTATTAATAGTATCTGAAAGAAACTTTAATTCAGTTTCTGTATTTCTTATATAATCATAATTATAATCACCATGTAATTTAATAATATTTAAGGCTGATTCTTGCAAAGGGGTAAGGCTATCAGTTTGAAAAGTAATATCATAGTTTTCATTCAATTTTCTTATTGATTTTTCTATTAAATTATCAAAATTTGTTGTCAAAACAATGCCAATTTTATTTCTAATCAAATAATTAGCAAAACATAAATAGCCATAGGATGGAGATATAGACAAAAAACAATCTTTGATAAATTTTGCGCGATCCAAAGCATTTGGAAAGCAACTTTCAAAATAATATGAGTATGGGTTTTTCATATTAGATGGATATTCTTTATTAACTATTTCTATAAATTTTTCATCATTTAATAATGTTGAATCGTTTAATTTTAAACCGTATTTTGCGCAGTACATCCTTTTTTTAAATTCAGTAACTAATTTTCCAGCCGCCATACAGCCAGAACTTATAGAACAACCAGCACCCAGCAAAAAAGAAATATCACTTAATCTTGAAATAGACAATTTATTAATTAAACATTCTTGAGTATATTTTCTCACAAAACTTCTCCTCATTTCTTACCTAATTAATTCAATAGTGTTAATGATTTTCCTCAAAATTTTCAACTTGTTCCATAACTTTATCAAATACATCTCTACTGTATTGAGGAGGATAACCATTCTTAACTAAACAAATTTTAATTTCTAATTTCAATTGATCTCTAACGTTTTTATTATTAAGCCAGTCGGCAAATGAAGACTTAGTATCAATAATTTCCTTAATCTTTTTAGCTAATTTTCTACATTCTTCATTAACTAGTACCCCATTAATAAGTATATCTTCCCCATACTCAAAATTAAATTCATCCCGTAAAGCAATCAAAATATCATAAAATGCTTTTTCTTCAAATGTTAAACCCATTTTTCTAAAGCTTTCTCTACTTTGTTGCATTTGTTTTAATATATTTAAAGCTTGTTCTGTTGCAGCCTTAATAATATCTTCGGATGCTTGTTCTTGAGTTTGTCCAGCTTCTTCTGCAGAAATACTTTTACGTCTACTATGATATTCTTCAATTGTTTTTTCTAACATCTCTTGGAACTTCTTAGCAGCTACCTGATTAGTCTTACTGTAGTCTTTAATTTGTTGCTTTAATAATTTGATTAATAATTCTAATTTTGTTGCAGGCATCACGACATCGACAAGTGTTTCAAAATATTCAGGTGAAAACAAATCTTCTTTTTCTCCTTCTTCTAAAACACTTTCTACCTTGTTATATTTAAGAGCTTCTTCAACCATTTTTGATACTTTTCTATTCATTACATCAGCATCAATATGTTCAGTTCCAGTCATTTTTCTGACAAAACCAGCAATAGCCATAAAGCATTGTGCAAGAGCTGATTCACTATCAGATAATGATCCTGATGGTTGACTTATTTCATATGCTATTCTCATTCTCTTAACTGTTTGCAAGAAATAAGTTTTGAAAGACACTTTCTTTCCGTTATCTTTTTCTTCATTACTACTTAATACCTCTGTATTTTGGAAAACATATTCAGCTGCTTTTGCAAGTAAAATATATCTTTCAATAGGATCACAATTAACATCTAAGAAAGGATTTAAATCATAATCAGTAAATAATCTTTTCAATATTTCTAATTCTTCTTTAAAAATAGAAGTTGCTTGTTCAACATCATCACTAGTAGGGGCAACAGAAGTATCTCCTCCATACACCTTCATGGCTTGTCTCATATTGTCACGAATTCCAATATAATCAATGATCATTCCATATTCTTTACCTGGATATTTTCTATTAACTCTACTGATTGTTTGAATCAATAAATGTTTTTGAAGTGGTTTATCATTATATAAAAGAGTAAGTGAAGGGACATCAAAACCAGTAATCCACATATCAACAACAATAACTATTCTAAAATTAGATTTATCTTGTTTAAAAGCATCATCCAAATCAGACGAACGTTTATCATTTTGAACTCCACCTAAGTAATTATACATTTCAGTAGGATCATTTTTTCCAACTGAAGCAACCATGGCCATTAATGGCATTGGTTTTAATTTTTTTGCTTCTTCTTCAGTAATATTTGTTCCATCTGGATATTTCTTTTCAACAAACCATTCTGGATATTTAGCTTCAAAAATCTTTAATAGTTTATAGGCTATTTCACGAGAAGAACAAACAATCATTGCTTTTTGGACACGATTTGGGTCGCTTTCACAAGTTGATACATAATGGTCATGTATATCCACAGCAAGTCTTTCTAATCTATTTGGTTCACCAAGAATTACTTCCATAGAACTCATAGCTTTCTTGCTCTTTTCAATCTCTTCACTTGTAGCACCGTCATCAGCACATTTTTTATAGTAATCTTCAATCAACTTTACTTTTTCTTTATCAAGTAATACTTTAGCAATACGAGGATGATATTTAATTGAAACAGTTAAACCATCTGCAACAGCTTGGTCCATTGTATATCTATCAATTTCTTCACCAAATGTTTGATAAGTTTCTGCAATTGGAGTTCCAGTAAATCCTACAAAAGTTGCATTAGGAAAAGCTTCTTTTAATACCTTAGCATATGGCTTTGACACCATAGCTTTCATATTTTCATCAGCATCTTTACTAAATTGAATTTTCTTTGATTTTTCAATTTGACTTCTATGGGCTTCATCAGAAAAACAAATAATATTTCTTCTATTATTAATTAATCCAATTTTGTCATCTTCTCTATCACAAAATTTTTGGATAGTACAAATATAAAAACCTCCACTTTGACGAGCACCTAATTCCTCTCTTAATTTATTTCTTGTTGGAACAACAGATACTTGTCCAAGATTTAAAAATTCAGTACTTTTTGTAAAGAGTTTCGCTCCTTGTTGTTGAAGTTCATCTCTATCAACAATCATTACAATAGTTGGTGAACCAATCTCAGGAATATCAGTACATCTTAAAGCTAATTGCCTTGATAAAAATGCCATTGTATAAGTTTTACCACATCCAGTAGCACCAAAGTATGTGCCACCTTTTCCACTTCTTTCTTGCACAGACTTAATAATGCTTTGTTTTAATAATCTAGTTGCAAAAAATTGAGGATATCTACATACAATTTCAACTTCATCTCTATCATAGATGGCATCTCTAAAATAAATATAATCTCTAAAAATCTCCAAGAATCTAATAGGTGAATAAACACCTTTTATCATTGCTTTAGTTTCTTCAAACGGTAACGTAGAAACCTTATCGCCATCATTTACTCTTCTCCAAGCATAGAAATGTTCATATGGAGTTCTTACTGTTCCTAGTCTAGTTTTAACTCCATCAGAAATACACGCTAAAGGACAATAATGAAGTAAATGAGGGATATCTCTCCAGTAACGTATATTAATTTGTTCCCAAGCATCATAAATAGTAGCATTTGCATCTGCAGGATTTTTAAGTTCAATAACACAAAGAGGAATACCATTTATATATAGCATTACATCTGGTCTTCTTGTTTCAACTTTACCATTATTTGTATATTCCACTTCTAATTGGTTAACTACTCTAAAAATATTATTTAAAGGATGTTCAAAATCAATAAGATTAACCATCTTAGTTCTTTGATTTTGTGGTGAAAACTGTATCCCATTAACTAGCCATCCATACACTTTATGAAGAGTAGCAAAATCTGATTCAGCACCAACTAAACGTAATGAATCATATATTTTTTCAATATCATCATCAATAAATGTTGGCTCTGTTTTCTTAATAAAAGACACTAAATCTTCTTTAAGTAATACATCAGATTTTTTTCTATTTATAGTATTGCCACCAGTATAAGTCCAGCCTTCTTGTTCTAAAAAGCCAATGAAGGCATATTCATATTGTGATTCACAATAATGACCATTATATTCAGTTAATTTAGCCATAAGTTTTCCTCCTTTTTAGAACCAATTAAATAATTCTGAATTCTTTTTTTAAAAATGAAATGTTGCTTTTTTTTAGCCCTTTCCAATAACTATATTTTAAATCTTCTCTAGAAAGTACTTCATATACAAAAACCCAATTTTTATAAAAGTCGTCCTCTATTGAAACAATTTTTAGTGCATAATTATATAATTTTAAAACGCCATCATTTATATTATTCTTTTTACAATATATATAGGCAAGCAAACATGAAATACAATCTTCATTCTCAATCAAAAGAGTAATGTCAATATCAATTCTTATGCAATATTTGATTGCAAAATAGATTGCATAACTAATGCCATCAAAATTTCTTTTTTCTTGAGAATTGAATAAAATATTGATTACAAAATTACCTATAATATCATTGCTAACTTGAAATCTTTGAAAAACGAATTCATCCACTATTCTTAAAAGATAAGGATATAGCATACATAAGTGAAGAACATATTTAACACAATATTCTTTGGCATTTATTGACATATCATCACTAGGAATACATTTTATTGCATAATTAAGAATAGCTGCATTGTTTTCGTTTTCATTCATTAAATCTACTGCATTATCTAAATAAGATTTTATTGATTTGTAATCAAAATGTTCACCTCGATAATATAATGAAAGGTTGTCCAATTTATGAGTCCAACTTTCGGATAAGGCCATCGGGAGTTCTTTTATTGTTGTTTTTTTATGATTTAGTGACAAATTGTACTTTCTTAGTTTATCACCCAATTCAATTAAAAATAGGGAAGCTTGATCTTTTGTCTTAACAAAACAAGTATAGTCATCAATCTTTCTAATATATTTCCATTTTTCACCTAGTTCATTATCAATTGAAGTTAAAATAATTTCACTTAAAACATTTGACGCATGTGGACCAATAAGTAATCCATTCGTCTCCCCATATTTACAAAATTGTGCCGCATAATCTATTTTGTTAAACCATTTAGTTTTATCTCTATCTGATTTTGCTATTTCTTTTCCACCCAAAGCCCAAGGAATTGCATGAGTATATATACTCCCAAAACAATTTGATATATCTGCGTGTACGACATATTTATTATCTTTCAAAAGGTCAATTTCGGGATTTCCATCACTTTTCCAATTGTCGTAATTCATTTCAAAAATTGCATTGGTATTTTTTATTTTTCTAATGTGAATTCTACTTTTTTTATATTCATCGTCTATAGTTTTAGATTTAAAATGATCTTTAATCATATCCCAATTTTCAGATAAAGTTTTGCAAAGTATATTGTAATTAAATGGAGATGGAATTCCTATACTTCTAGGAATATTAATATTTCTCATACTATTGTATTCGATATATTGCGTTCCTTCTTTCTCATAAATGTCAGGATGATTTTTGCAATATTGTAAAAATTTTTCAGAAGTTAAAAATGGAGGAAGCATTTCAGAAAACAACCCTTGTCCAAGTAAACCATCATATAATTCATCTCTAGATATTTTATTCATATCATCGTAATAATTTTTCATTTACTATTTAGCCTCTTCTATTGATCCTTTAATTAAAATAGGACAAATATCTTTGATTTGTTGTTTTAGTTTTTCGTTTATGTTCCAACGTTTCTTATAAATCATATAAATATTTGATATTGATTTTTGAACTGTTATATCTGGAATTGGAATTTCAATATTTGACAATTCTTCAAATCCAAATACAATAGTTGAACTCCCAAAAGAATCAAATAATACTTTTCTTGCAAAAGATTCTCTTTGCAATAACATGTATAAATAAAAAGGATATAAACTATTATCATCTTTAACATAAAAAGATTCATACGCAGGACTAACTAATAAATCATTTCCTTCATTAAGTGCAACACTTAATTTTTTTATTTCAGCATTTATTCTAGAATTGTAAACAAAACATTTATTCCCGATAATTTTGAATGATTTTATATCACCAGAAAACAATCTCATAGGTTTAATAAATTGACCATCATTATTAAATCCTTTAACTACACCAATTCCTAATATAGCATTATCATTTCTCTTTGTATTTCGTTGGATATAGGGACCAATTTTCTTATTACAGTTTTTAAGATTGTCTATATATCCATCACAAACAAGTTTTAAATCTTCTAATCCACTTTCATAATTTTTTTGATTTTCAAGCATAGAAAGATATACTTTAACAAACTTTTCTTGAATTGTTAAATCTGGAAGAACTATTTCGATATCACAAAATCTATCCCAATCTAAATTTGATCTAATACTTCCATCACTATAAAATGCACCTAATCTATCTTTCTCAGATGATTTAAAAAACATAAAAAAGTAACAAGGAATAACTAAATCAGGTCTCTTGATTTCAAATGTAGTGTAAGCAGGTGATACAATAATTGGCTCATCATTAGCATACATACTAATACGTATACACTGATCTCTACCGGTTTGCATACCACTGAATACAAATCGATTTCTTCTAACAACTTTATATTTGCTTTCATCTAATCCATCAGTATTGGCAGCAGTAGGCATAAAATCTTTATTAATATTAATTCCACAAAACTTCTTGATTCCCAATGAATTACGTTCATCAATAATCTCAATCAAATCTCCTACTCTGTACTTACTTAATGCCATATCTAATACCCTCAAAAGCATCTTCAAGCATTTGTTGAGATTTCTTTTCTTCTTTCATTATTTCTTTCATTTCATTTTGGATGCGTTTCATTTCTTCTTCAAAATTAATGTCTAAATCATGATCAATGAATTCTATATATTTACTAGGAGTTAGAGTCCATCCTTTTTCTTCTATTTCTTTTATGTTTACACTTCTATAAAGTTCAGGAACTTCATAATTATTACCATCTGTTCCATCGTTTTGCCAGTCATGATAAATCTTCGCTGCTTTTTCAATTTGAATAGAATCCAATCTAACTTTCTTTTTATTTTCATTTTTAACTGAATTTTCTGTCCATGTTCTTAAATCTATAAATAAGATTTCATGTTCACGATTTCTTTGTTTCCTACCATGATACATTCCACCATTTTTATTTTGATTTAAAATCCATAAAGTAACACTAATATCAGTTGTAATAAATAATTCTCTAGGCAAAACAATGATTGCTTCCACTTTATCATTTTGAATTAATCTTTTTCTTATTTCTAAAGTATCACTATCATTTAATGCGCCATTAGCAAGTAAAAAACCTGCCACTCCTTTACCTGGCTTTAAATGTGAAAGCATATGTAGAATCCATGCATAGTTAGCATTACTTTCTGGTGGAGTAACATAATCTGCCCATCTTGAATCATCTTTTAAATCAGAATTATACCAACCCTTAAGATTAAAAGGAGGATTAGCCATTATATAATCAAAATATTTTCCTTTATGTAAATCATTAGTGAAGGAAGAATCATTTGTTCCACCAAGATTATTGCTAATACCTCTTAATGCTAAATTCATCTTAGCAAGTCTATAAGTAGCAGCATCTTTTTCTTGACCATAAACATTGATGCTATTTAGATTACCTTGTTTTGATTTGACTAGATCAGCACTTTGAATAAACATACCTCCAGAGCCACATGCTGGATCATACAAGGTACCGTCAAAAGGTTCTACCATTGCTGCCATTAATTGAACAACATCATGAGGAGTGTAGAATTCTCCTTCTTCTTTAGTTGCATTTACTGCAAATTCTTTTAAGAAATATTCGTATACTCTACCGATTAAATCTTTTTCTTCGCCAAAAGCTTTATGACTAATTTTATTAACTTCATCAACTAATTTCTTAATGTCATTTGGTGCTAAATTTCTAGTTGTGAATGTACCTTCAACAAAGCATCCTTTTAAGGAATCATCACTATCTGCTAAAGCTTTTAACGCATCATCTAATGCAACGTTTAGTTTAGGAGCAGGTGTATTAATAATTGTATCCCATCTTGCAATTTTAGAAAGATTGTATGTTCCATCAGTAAAAGTAGCATCATCAATAAATGCTTTCTTGATATTTCCATCTTCAACATCTAAACCTTGTTCTTTTAGTTCAATAATTAATTTAGCAAGACCATCTTCATACTTTTCACCAATAAAACGTAAAAAAACTAAGGTTAGCATCATGTCTCTTTTTTCAAAGAATGAACCTGAGTTTCTTGCTGCTCTTAAAATATCTCTACAATTAAAAAGTATATTATCAATGTTTATTGCTTTTTCAGTTACTTTCTTTGCCATCTTCTTTTTCCTCCAATACGATGTTATATTTCTCAAATAAAGGTGCTAGTTTTCTTTTTGCTTTAATTGTTGGAGCATAAAGACCAGACTCCCATCTATTTACAGTAGAAAATGCAACACCTAAAAGTTCAGCAAATTCAACTTGCGAAAGAATCATTTTATTGCGTAATTGTCTAATTGCTTTTGCATAATCAATATTCATATTTTTCTCCTTGAAATGCCATTTTCTTATTCATTATTATAGCACTTTTTTAGCAAAATGTCTATTTATTCGATATTTAATCTCATTTAATTATCAATATTTTCTCAAATAATATCTTTCGTTTTTTTAATACCCCTATCGTTTTTTAGAAGCACCTTTCGTTTTTTTAATAGGGCTTTCGTTTTTGAGAAGATTTATAAACAAGAAAAAAAACTAAACTTAAGGCATCATTTCTGCCTAATAGCTCAGGATTTTGTGTTAATATGGTTCATTCAACTATCAATTTTGGGACTTCAACCCCTATATCAAGGCATAAAAAAAGGCTTGATAGACAATTTTCATTGTATCAAACCTATGCTTTCAATATGGTGCCCTCGACCGGACTCGAACCGGTATGACCTTGCGATCGGCAGATTTTGAGTCTACTGCGTCTACCTATTTCGCCACGAGGGCATCTTTTAAAATTTTACAACAAAAAACGAAATAAAGCAATAATTATTTGAGTTGAATTTGATTGTGAAAATTATGGAATAAATTGTTTTTTATTTAAGCAAATGAAATTCAAAAATGAGTGAAAAAATGTTTTTATATATTTTACTTTATTATTCTACTGTTAGTTGTGTTATACTAATTGCGAATGAAAAAATTTGTTTTACTTGATCTGCAGAATACAGATGTGCGCGACGAATATGAGGGAGAGTTTTTAGAAAATTCTACCTATCGTTTTACTAGTACTAAAAATCCAGAAAATTCAATAGAAGTAGTTCTTATTGAAAAAGATAAAGCTAGTTTTGTTCGTCATACTCCTGAGTTTTGTTTATCTGGTACTTTAAAAAAGAATAATGTTGTCAACTTAGATTTAGTTACTAAAGGATTTGATTTTAAAGGTTCTTTGCCGGTATTGGTACGCGAAGTTAAAGTTGATTTTCCAAATGAAATACTTTTAAGATATCAAATGCTTGATGATAAAAATGTACCATCTGATACATGTGAAATTTTAATTTCTTCAATAGACAATTAGGTGAAATATGGAAATAGAAACAAAAATTAAAAATGAATTGTTACGTATTCTAGCTGAAAAGAATATTGATATTCAGCCAGAACAAATTTCTTTGGACCATGGTAAGGTTAAAGAACATGGTGATTATGCTTCTAGTATTGCTTTACGTTTAGCAAAAGTTTTAAAGAAAAATCCGATGGATATCGCTGAAGATATCGCTAAAGAGTTTTCTTTGGATGAAGTTGAACGTTATGAAGTTGTTAGACCTGGTTTTATTAATTTCTTCTTAAAAACAGATACTTTAACAAACCTTATAAAAGAAGTCTTTGATAAAGGCGAACGCTTTGGCTCAAATGAATATGGAAAAGGCAAGAAAATAAATGTTGAATATGTTTCTGCAAACCCTACTGGTGAACTTCATTTAGGACATGCTAGAGGTGCTGCTGTAGGTGATTCATTGACAAGAATATTATCTTTCTGTGGGTTTGATGTCACAAGAGAATATTATATTAATGATGCTGGAAATCAAGTTAATAATTTAGCTAAATCTGTTGAAGCTCGTTATTTATTAAGATGTGGAAAAGAAGCTGAAGTTCCAGAAAATGGTTATCATGGACAAGATATAGTTAATGTTGCAGATAAAATCTATAATGAAATAGGTGATAAATATGCTTCCGATCCTGATTCTCATTTGGATTATTTTAAAAAGGAAGGTATTAAATTAAATTTCGATAAGATTAAAAATGATTTGAAAAATTTCCATGTCGAATTTGATGTTTATACCTCTGAGCAATGGGTTCGTGATCAAGGTCTTGTAGAAAAAGCTTTGCAAGATATTAAACCTCGAACATATGAATCGGAAAATGCAGTTTTCTTAAAGACTGTCGATGATGGCGATGATAAGGATCGCGTTCTTGTTAAAAGTGATGGCTCTTATACTTATTTACTTCCAGATATTGCATATCATCGCTATAAATATGATCGTGGATTTGATCATATAATTGATATTCTTGGTGCTGATCATCATGGATATGTTGCTCGTTTGAAATCCAGTATGAAATCTTTGGGAAAAGATCCTGATAAAATTGAAGTAGTTATGGTTCAAATGGTTCGCTTATTTAAAGATGGTGAAGAATATAAAATGAGTAAGAGAACTGGTAATGCTGTCAGTATGGAAGATTTGTGTCAAGAAGTTGGAACCGATGCTGTCAGATACTTTTTTGTAACACGTTCAGCATCTACTCATTTGGATTTTGACTTGAATTTAGCTACTACTATGGGAACTACAAATCCTGTCTATTATGTTCAATATGCTCATGCTAGATTAATGTCCATACTTGAATCTGGTAGGGATTATACATTAAACTATTCTGGAACATTGTTGAAAGAAGAAAGTGAAAGAAATCTTTTGAAGACAATGGCAGAATTTAAAGAAGTTGTTCTCGATGCTGGCATTACAAGAGAGCCTTATAAAGTTACAACATATATTCGTAAATTAGCTACAAGAATAAATGACTTTTATACAGTTTGTCGTGTTCTTGATCCTGCTAATGCTGAACTTACTTCTCAGCGCTTGGCATTAGTTAAAGCTGCTGAAATTACTTTAAAAAATGCTTTAACATTAATTGGTGTTACCGCACCTAATTATATGAAGACAAAAACGGAGGAAAAATAATATGAATAAAAAATCAATGTTAGATGTTGCTTTTGATATTATCAGTGAAAAAGATTATTCTAAAAATGGTATTGCTTTTGCTGATTTATTAGAAGAAATTGGCAGAAGATTAGAAATGACTGAAGAAGAATTATGTAAGAAAGCTTCTAATTTCTATACAGATCTTTTAAGAGATGGTCGTTTTGTTACATTAGGTGAAAATACTTGGGACCTAAGAACACGTCATAAGTTTGAACAAGTACATATTGATATGAATGAAATTTATCGTGAGGAAGAAGAAAATACGATAAATGAAGATAGCAATGATGCTACTGTTGAACAAAATACTGATTTATACGATAAAATGCTTGAAGAAAGCAGAGATGATGATTGTATTTCGGATGATGACGATTATTTAGATAATCCAGGTTTTTCAATAAATGATTCTGGCGATGATAAGGAGGATTAAAAATCATGGCTTTAGAAAATATGGTTGGAATGCTCAATAAAGCATTCAAAGAACATTATGCAGTCGGTCAATTCAATATTAATAATGTTGAATGGACATCAGCTATTCTTGAAGAAGCTGAAAAAACAAAGACACCAGTAATTTTAGGTGTCACCACTTCTGCTGCAAAGTATATGGGTGGTTGGCATACAGTTGTTGGTATGGTCAAAGGTTTGATGGAAGATTTAAAGATTACTGTTCCAGTAGCTCTTCACGTTGACCACGGCCCAACAGTTAAAGATTGTAAAGATGCTATCGATGCTGGATTTACATCTGTTATGATCGATGCTTCTCATTATCCACTCGAAGAAAACATTCGCATTGTTAAAGAAGTTACAGACTATGCTCACTCTCGTCCAAATTATGTTTCTGTTGAAGCTGAACTTGGTCGCGTTGGTGGACAAGAAGATTTTGTTGTTGCTGAAAGTGCATATGCAATCCCAGAAGAATGTGTAAGATTAGTTAAAGAAACAGGTGTTGATTGCTTAGCTCCTGCTTTAGGTTCTGTCCATGGTCCATATCATGGTGAACCAAAACTCGGCTTTAAAGAAATGAAAGAAATTGCTGGACTTGTTAACATTCCTCTCGTTTTACATGGCGGCAGTGGTATTCCAAATGATCAATTAAGAATGGCTATTGATCGTGGTACATCTAAGATTAATATCAATACTGAATGTCAAATGGCTTGGACAAAGATTGTTCGTGAAGTTTTATCTACAAATGATAAAGTTTATGATCCACGTAAGATCATTGGCCCAGGAAGAGAAGGCATTAAGCAAGTCTTTATTGATAAAGTTACTGTCTTTGGTAGCTTAGGCAAAGCTGAATAATTAATGTTTTAAATAGGCTTCCTTTAATGGAAGCCTTTTTTTGAAAGGAAAAACTATGAATTTGTATGATGAATTTTTTAAAATGATTGAAAAAAATGATACTATAACAATTTTTGGGCACATGTTTCCTGATGGTGATTGTTATGGCTCAGAAATAGGATTAAAACAGGCATTACTCCATTTTTATCCTGATAAAAAAGTTTATGCAATTGGCGGAGGGTTTAAAAGAATTCCTAGTGATTTTCCTGGATTTGATGAAGTCGATGATGAAACCATAAAAAATTCTCTGGGGATTGCTGTTGATATAGGTGATACTCCTCGTTTAAATGATAAAAGAATTTTAACAGCAAAAGAAAGAATAAAGGTTGATCATCATATTTTTACAGAAAAGTTTTGCGATTTGGAAATTATTGAAGATGATAGAGTTGCTGCTTGTGAAATAATTTCAAATTTATTTTTATATAAGTTTGGATATTTGCCAAAAGAAGCCGCGGAACCATTATATTTAGGTATTACTACGGATAGCGGTAGATTTTTATATTCACCAGTTGATGAAAAGCTTTTTAAAACAGTTAGCGATATTTTAAAAAGCAATGTTGATACCAAAAGGATTTATGATGCATTATATACTGTTGATCCAGAATCTTTAAAATTTAAAGCTTATGTTTACCAAAATTTTAAAATTGATTCAGGGGTAGCTTATATGGTTTTTACTAAAGAAATTTTAAAAGAATTGAATATTGAAAAAAATCAGGCTGCTCCACAAGTAAATTTGATAGGAAATTTACTTGGATGTTACGCTTGGGTGTTTTTTGCAGAAGGAGAAGATGGTATGGTTAGAGTTGAACTTCGTTCATCTGGCTTCCCGATTCAACCTGTAGCGGTATATTTTGGTGGCGGTGGACATCTCCAAGCTTCGGGCTGTGTTTTAGATGATATAAATAAATATCAACAAGTTATTGATAAAATTAAAGAAAATTATAGGAGTTATAAAAATGAAGATTAATTTTGGCTCAAAATTTGATAAACAATGTTCTGATATGATTGAAGTTTGCTTAAAAGCAATGTCGAAAGTTATGGAATATTATAAGAATGGATTCGATGTTGAAATTAAGTCTGATAATTCCCCTGTGACTGATGCTGACAAGCAATCCGATTTGATAATTAAAAGTTTTTTGAAGGAAAAATATCCGACATATGCTTTTTTAACTGAAGAAAGCAATGATGATAAAGCAAGGTTAAATGAAAAATATGTCTTTATTATTGATCCCCTTGATGGAACGAAAGATTTTGTAGCTAAAGATGATATGTTTGCTATAAATATCGCATTGGTAGAAGAACATACTCCAGTTGTTGGTGTTGTTGGAATTCCAGCGCAAAATAAAATTTATTTTGCTATAAAAGATTATGGCTCATACCTTTTAGAAAATGATGCTCTTAAAAGAATTTATGCCTCTGATAGAACAGATAATTTAATTATGAGTTGTTCAGTTTTCCATTCTGGAAAAACTGATCAAGAAATTTTTGATAAGTTCCAAAATAGAATATTAAAGAAACATCCTCTCGGTTCAGCTTTAAAATCTTGTTTGATTGCTGAAGGAAAAGTTGATTGTTGTTTCTCTTCAAGCGGAAATACAAAAGAATGGGATACTTGTGCTCCTCAAATTATCGTTGAAGAATCTGGTGGTCATTTCACTACTTTTTATGGTGATAAAATAACATATAATCGTGAAGATGTTTATAATCGCAATGGTTATGCTGCTTATAATGCTTCTACAGAAAATAATTTGTCTGTGCAATTGATAGAAAGCAAAAAATAATTTCTTAAGTTTTTTATATGAACGAAGAAAAGATTCATAATGATGAATTATATTTGCCTTTTGATGAATCAATTGTTGAAGAACAAACAAAGTGTTTAGAAAAATTATATGATTATAATGCAACCAGCCTTTTAGAAAAAAGTAAACATGAATATTTATTGAAAAATATGTTTGCTGAAATTGGTGAAGGGTGTTATATATAGAACTTCCATTTCATGCGAATTGGGGGGGAGAAATGTTCATTTTGAAAAAAAGTCTATGCTAATTTAAATTTGACATTAGTTGATGATACTTCTATTTATGTAGGTGATTATACTCTATTTGGACCTAATGTTACTTTAGCTACTGCTGGTCATCATGTTTTGCCTGAGTTAAGAAAACAGGGATATCAATTTAATGTTCCTATTTATCACGATAAAGATTTTATTTTAAAAATAAAAAGATATATTTGGCTTAATATTTATGTCAAAGGTAGTGCACTGAGAAATTGGGTGTATTAGATTACTATAATATATTTTATAGTAAGCGAGGCAAGCGGGCTTGCACAAAAAAGAGGAGGACTTGACGGTCTTCCTTTTTTAACTAGGAAATATTTTATATAAAATTTTTGTCAAGGAAAATTACATTTTTATCAGTTATATTACTTTTGAAAAAATGGGAAAATATATTATAATATACCAAGTAGGTAATTATGAAAAAAGGTATTAATCACAATGGTATAGATGGTCAATATACGCCAATGATAATGCAGTATATTGAAATTAAGAAAAAACATCCTGAAATTTTAATTTTTTTCCGCTTAGGCGATTTTTATGAATTGTTTTTTGATGATGCAAATGTTGCATCAAGAGAATTGCAATTGTTTTTGACATCAAAAGCTGCGGGAAATGGACAAAAAATACCGATGTGTGGTATTCCTCACCACGCATATTTAACATATGTCAATAAGCTTGTAGATAAAGGATATAAAATTGGTATTGTCGAACAGATGGAAGATCCTAAGTCGACAAAAAATTTAGTTAAAAGAGATGTAATTCAAATTATTTCTCCCGGTGCTAATTTGGAAATTAAGGATGATGATAATAATTTTATCGGAGCTATTAGTGAAGATGAATTCAATTATATTTTAGCCTATGTTGATTTAACTACTGGTGAACAATATGTTGTTAATCTAAAAAAAGATTATCGTGTTGTATTAGCTACTATTTCTAATTTAGAAATAAAAGAAATCGTTGTTGGAACATCTTTTGATGCTAATTTAATTACATATTTAAAAGACAATCTTCATGTTGTTTTTTCTTATAACAATGATGATGAAACTTCTATTGAAATGGAAGCTTTATTTAAATATTTAAAAGATCCTAGACAGATGCGTTGTGTCGCTCGCTTATACAATTATCTTGTTGATACACAGAAAAGAAGTTTAGATTATTTTCAACCGGTTATAAATAGATTGAGCACAAAGATTTTAGGCCTTGATCATTCTTCAAGAACTAATTTGGAATTGGTAAAAAATTTAAAAGGCGAAGGAAGTTATGGAACTTTATATTGGCTTTTAAATAAAACTTCAACTTCAATGGGGGCTCGTCTTTTAAAAAGTGAAATTGAGGAACCTTCTTCAGATATTTTAGAAATTAATAAACGTCTTGACAGAGTAGAAGCTTTGATTACTAATTTTATGGTGAGAAGTGATTTAAAAAAATCTTTAGAATCAATTTATGATTTGGATCGGTTGATTGGTCGTGTCGGTTTTAATTCTTGTTCCGGTCGTGAAATGTTGCAATTAAAAAAATCATTGCAAATGGTTCCGGGTATTAAAGAACTGCTCTCAAAGTTACCGGAAGAATGCTTTAAAGAAATTGTTGATGGACTTGGTGACTTTAATGAATTAACAGACACATTAGAAAGAGCAATTTCTATAGATTGTCCATTGACAATTACTGAAGGTGGAATATTTAATAAAGGTTACAATTCTCAACTAGATGAACTTATAGAAATATCTACTCATGGTAAAAATTGGCTTTTGGATATTGAACAAAAAGAAAAAGAAAAAACTGGAATAAAGAATTTAAAGATTGGCTATAATCGTGTTTTTGGTTACTATATAGAAATATCTAATTCCTTTTTAAATCAAATTGATCCTTCTTGGGGATATATAAGAAAGCAAACTTTGACAACAGGTGAAAGATTTATTACTGAAGATTTAAAAAATGCGGAAAGTAAGCTTTTAACTGCCCAAGAACAAAGAATTTCTTTGGAAAATAAGTTGTTCCATGAATTAAGAGATTATGTAGCTGGTTTCACTTCTCAGATTCAAGCGTTAGGAAAAGCTATTTCTAAATTGGATGTTTCTTGTGCTTTGGCTATTGTTTCTTCTGAAGGAAATTATGTTCGACCTACTTTCAATGAACAAAAAATTATCGATGTAAAAGAGGCCAGACACCCAGTTATTGAAAAAGTAATGCCGGAAAAAGAATTTGTTTCCAATGATTATTATATGGACCAAGATACAGAAGTTTTAATTATTACTGGTCCAAATATGGGCGGTAAATCAACATATATGCGAGAATTTGCATTGCTTGTTATAATGGCACAAATTGGTTGTTTTGTTGCAGCTAAAGAAGCTAATCTCTATCTTTTTGATAATATTTTTACTAGAATTGGTGCGAGTGATGATCTTATCAAAGGACAATCAACATTTATGGTTGAAATGTCAGAAGTTAATAATGCTTTGAAAAACGCTACTGAAAATAGTTTGATTTTGTTTGATGAAATTGGCCGTGGAACTGCAACTTATGATGGAATGGCTTTGGCACAAGCAATTTTGGAATATTTAGTAACTCATATTCATGCTAAAACCTTCTTCTCAACCCACTATCATGAAATAACTTCTTTAGCCAGTGATATTAAACATGTAAAAAATATTCATGTTGCTATCAGTGAAAAAAATGGAGAGATAACATTTTTATATAAGATCAAAGATGGTCCAATGGAAAAATCTTATGGTATCAATGTTGCACAACTTGCTAATTTGCCAGAAGAGCTGATAAATCGAAGCAAGACAATTTTAAATGCTCTTGAAGAAAAGAAAATAGATTATGATAGTGTCAAAGTTTCTATCGATTCTAAAAAAGAAGAAAAAGATGACATTATTCGCAAAGAAATTGAGAAAATCAATCCTTTAAATCTATCACCATTAGAAGCTTTAAATGTTCTTTTTGAATTGAAGAAAAAGGCGGAAATTAAATGAGCAAGATTAATTTAATGAATGCGGAACTAGCTAATAGAATTGCAGCTGGTGAAGTTATTGATCGTCCTGCTTCCGTTGTAAAAGAATTGGTTGAAAATTCTATCGACGCTAAAAGTAAAAGAATTCAAATAAGTATATCAGAAGCTGGGAAAAAGGAAATTCGTGTTGCTGATGATGGAACAGGAATGGATAGAGTAGATGCTGAATTATGCTTTTTGCGACACGCTTCTAGTAAATTAAAATCAATATATGACTTAAGACGTATAACAACGATGGGTTTTAGAGGAGAAGCTCTTCCGTCTATCGCTTCTATTTCTAATGTTGAAATGACAACTTATGATGGTGGAAATGCTCCTGGTACAAAAGTAACTATTGTTCCAGGTAGTGAACCTATTATTGAAGATAGCCTTCAGAGAAAAGGAACTATTTTTACAGTTCGCAATTTATTTTTTAATACTCCCGCTCGTTTAAAGTATTTAAAATCTGATATGACAGAAAATGCTGCTATAACAGAAATAGTTGAACAAATATCTTTAGGTTATCCAGAAATATCTTTTTCTTTAACTATTGATGGACGCGAAGTTTTAAAAACATCGGGACATGGTAATTTATTGGAAGCCATAAGTGAAGTTTATGGCATTGAAAGTGCTAAGAAGATGATATCCATTGAAGGTGAAAATGGATTCTTTAAGATAATAGGATTTATCTGTGAACCTTCAGTTTCTTATGCTAATCGTTATCATCAATTATCTTTCATCAACAAAAGACCGGTAACGATAATAAAAGCAAATGCCGCATTTAATGCTGCTTATAAGGATTATTTACCACCTAACCGTTATCCGTTTACTATTTTATTTGTTGAAGTAGATTACTCTTTAATTGATATCAATGTTCATCCTTCCAAAAAAGAAGTTAGAATTTCTCATGAAGAAAAATTAGCTTCTTTAATTGAAGATACAGCTAAAAAAGCTCTTTTTAAAACTAGACCAGAATATGCAACACCTGTTTTTAAAAAAGTTGTTGAAGTTCAAATTCCTTCAGCGTCAAAAAATGTAGATAATAAACCGCAGCAGATGTCATTAAATGATGTTTTAAAAGAAAATAGTAATATAGAAATACTTCAGCATGTTGAAGAAATTAATTCAAAAAAAGAAGAAATACCATCATTAATTTTAAATGATATTGAAAAGAACGAAGCTGTTGAAGAAAAAGTTGAAACATATTTTTTTCCTGAAAAAGAAGAAATAAATGTTGAAAAATCTTTTGAAGAAATTATCAATGAACCTAAAACTACTTTGCCAGAATTATTTCCAATTGGACAAGTTTTGAAAACTTATATTGTCTGTGATGGTGAAGATGGAATGTATTTGATAGATCAACATGCTGCGGCTGAAAGAATAAATTATGAAAAAGCTGTAAGGCAATTTAATTCCTTAGCAGTAGAAACAACAATCCCTTTAATGCCATTGATTGTTGAACTTCCTTCATCTTTGATGTTAAGGTATGATAGGAAACATCAGGAAATGTTAAAAAGCAGTGGCTTTATAACCGAAGAATTCACTACCTCTTCTTTAAGAGTTGAAGAATTCCCAACAGTTTTAAAAGATGATGAAGATGGTGTAAGAGATATTATTATTTCTGTTTTAAAAGATGAAAAAATGGAACTAAGTGAACTGAAACATTTAGCTATTGCCACTGTTGCTTGTAAAGCTTCTATTAAAGCTAATATGTTCTTAACTTTGGAAAATATGAAAACATTGATTCAAGAATTGAATAAATGCCATAATCCAGCTAATTGCCCACATGGAAGACCGACAGTTATAAAATTGAGTAAATACGAAATAGAAAAGTTATTTAAGAGGACAGGATTTTGATATACGTAATTTTAGGAACAACCGCATCTGGAAAAACTGATTTAGCGATTAGATTAGCTAAAGAATTTTCAATGCCACTAATTTCTTGTGATGCTTATCAGGTTTATAAAGAATTTGAATTAGGAACAGCTTGCCCACGTGATGAGGAACTTGAGGGAATTGATCATCATTTTTTTAAAGATTATTCAATAGATGATCCAATCGATGTAAAAAAATATCAAAAAGAAGTTCGAAAATTACTTGATGAGTATTTAGAAAAAGGTCAAGATGTTATCTTAAGTGGTGGAACATTTTTATATGTTCGTGCAGCTTTATTTTCCTATGAATTTCCTGATGAAGAAGAAAATAATACGTACGATTCTTATTCAGATGAAGAACTTTATGAAATGTTAAAAAATAAAGATCCAGAATTAGCTGCAACCTTACATCCTAATAATTCTCGAAGAGTAAAAAGAGCTTTAATAAATTTAGATAATAATAAAAAAGCAAATAAAGATGATTTGAAATTGCTTTATCCGGCAAGATTTTTTGCTATAGATAAATCTATAGAAGAAGTTAATCAAAATATAGTTTTAAGATGCGATAAAATGTTTGAACAAGGACTTATAGAAGAAGTAAAAAAGATTGTTGTAACTCATAAAGATTTAACAACAGCTTTTATGGCTATAGGATATAAAGAAGTTCTTAATGGATTACAGGAGAATAAGACTCTTGAAGAAATTAAACAAGATGTTATTGTTCATACAAGACAATATGCAAAAAGACAGAGAACTTTTTTAAGGCATCAATTCAAAAATCTTATTCAATTAAAAAGTGAAGAAATTTATAAACTTATTTCTTTAGATCAAAAGAAAAAGACAAGGACAATAGCTTCTTTAGGAAAAGCGAATTATTCAAAGATAGAAAATAAAAAAGTATTGGTTTGTGGCTTAGGAGGAGTAGGAGCTATTGTTGTTTCTTCGTTGGCACGAATAGGAGTTAAAAATATTGCTATTTTAGATAAAGATGTTGTCGAAGAATCAAATTTAAATAGACAAATGCTATATGATATCGAGGATATTTCCAAAAGCAAAGTAGATGTTGCCGAACAAAAGTTAAAAGAAATTGATCCTCTTATTCAAATAAAAAAATATCCTCTTCTTTTAAATGAAGATAATGTTAAAAATCTAGGTCATTTTGATTTTATTTTTGATTGCATTGATGATGTTAAAGCTAAAGTTGCACTAGTTAAATATGCTCTTGAAAATAATATAGATATAATAATATGCACAGGAACAGCAAGAAAAAAAGATTCAACAATGATAAAAATGGGGTATTTAAAAGACACAGGAGAACCATTAGCTAGAGCATGCAAAAGAAAACTTGTTGAACAAGGAATAGATATTGATAAAATAAAAGTAATATATTCAAATGAACCTGCTTTGAAGAAAACTAAAGAAATTTTGCCTTCTCTTCCTACTGTTCCAAATGCAGCAGGATTAAGCATGGTTACTTATTTTATAAAGACTATAATCTCTTG